>Ga0268261_10003521_pt1 | contig 11539 bp, 8 predicted proteins | sample TergutNc150P1_FD_190353 | JGI IMG/M metagenome (GOLD analysis project Ga0268261, IMG submission 190353) | Nasutitermes corniger P1 segment gut microbial community from laboratory colony in Florida, USA - Nc150 P1 (SPAdes) (version 2) | ecosystem: Host-associated > Arthropoda: Insects > Digestive... | reverse complement strand
TATGATATGACATGATATGATATGATATGATATGATATGATATGATATGATATGATATGATATGATATGATATGATATGATATGATATGATATGATATGATATGATATGATATGATATGATATGATGTCTCAGACTCTTGCATGTTAGTTTGACCCATTCAGTCGTCAATCAGTATGTGCACACAGACATTATGTTATCAGTTTGACTTACTCTTCTTCTTATTGCAGGTATCGTGCCATTATGGGGCCATTCCACTGGACAGTGTGGCTAGCTCTCACCCTCACTTACTTGCTTGCCATTTTTCCTATCGCATTCTCTTACAGCCACTCACTAACACACTTACTAAAGGACCCCTGGCAAATAGAGAACATGTTCTGGTATGTGTTTGGAACGTTCACCAACTGCTTCACATTCAAAGGGGAGCGCAGCTGGAGCAATTCTGACAAAGCAGCCACGAGGATGCTCATTGGTGAGTGAATTCGTGAAAAAACACATTGGTCAAAACTGTTTTAAGTAGCCAAGTACACAGATAAAGATACAAGCTCCAAAATGACACATTCAGGAAAACTTTTTACTCCGTTCTGTTTACATTTGTTGTGTGTTTGATTGACAAATTCATTTAAAGACGAAGCGCAGACCGCTTTATTTAAAGACCCAGTTTGTACCGTGCAGTGAACACTTTTCATCTCGATTATAAAAACCAATCAGTTTATGATGTAAGTGGCACAAGTCGCTTTGTTCTCAGATAAATACAAAACACATAAATACAGTGTGGGCAGAGCGTACAATTGTTGAATGTTAAACCTGGTGGTGCATCACGTAACCAGTAGGCTTCAAAAGGTTAGTCAATGATTTTATCCGAACCACGTTTCATTGTCCAGACAACACCATGGGACGAAATACTCTAATTATCAGAATATAAGGCAACCCCTTTAACGTCTTCTATTTTCAGGAAAAATTCTCTTTGTCAGAGCCGTAACAAGGGCGAGGCGAGAGAGGCACTTGCCCGCAAAGCAGAGGGAGGAGAAATGACGTACTTGTACACGACATCCATCTATTTCAAGTACACCATTTTATAAAAGAAAGAAGGAGCACTTCAAAATTCACCTCTCAACTTCGCCACCAATTACGAATGTTGATATAAAAAATAGCTGTGACCAGACATATTAGTAAATCGTGTTGAAAATCTGCTTCAATGATCCAACATCCTGGCCATTTATAAAGGAGATCATTAGATGGGACCATATGTAATATGGACCTGACCAGGCAAAACTTTAGATTTTCGTGGCTCAACACGGGCAGATAAAAGGAAATTTTCGTGGACTTTTTTTAATATCATCTAATGGTGAAACAGCAAAAGCAACTGGCACATTCGTTCTAAAACTAGTAAGTCCATTTTCTATTTTCCATGCATATTATTCAATCAGTGCTTTTCGAAACTAAATATTGCAAATTAGAAAGCAGAATTTGAAACACTGTAAATATTTAAACCGTGTTATAGAATAGGAAAATTCAATCAAATATCGTGGAAATGTCTATTGGGCAAAAAATGTATCAAAAATGCACTACAGGACTCTATTGAAACTAATGGGTGAAAATAGAGACTTCTTATGAAAACAATTCTTGATGCTGTGACGAATTTTGCCCAAAACATTTTACCATTCAGTGAATCGCCTGCCGCTACAGAAACCCTTAATTTGGAAATATTTCTTATTCTGTTGGCACTTTTAAGTCATATGATTTTCAAATAAAACAGAATATCATCAATCACAAAAAAGAAAGGATGCGTGAACTCTCTGTGCCTGGCAATACACAATGAACAAACCAGGTCCCGGAATAAAATTAGGCAAAAGATTATTCAGCGCTTCGGGATTGCACAGCTGGCACAATTCGTCGTCAGTGAATGTTCCAGATTGGAAGATACGTGAAAATAGTATCTGTAGAATAAAATTATGTAGACTTTGTTAAAACCAAGAAATATCTTCAAGTGGATTAACCAAAGAAATAGCAAGTTTCGGGAGAATAGGATGGATCTGCAATAGGCGAGAGGCCAAGGCTATGTCAACAAAGCAGATGGGTCAGGCATGTACACAGGCGTCAAACTTGTCATTCAAGAAATATTAAATGTGAATAATAAAAAGTAATAAAATAAGAAATAAAATTATAAAATTAAGAAAATTAATAAGTCCTTACAATAAGATAATAAATAAACAAATAAACATGTAAATTTTGTATCATGTTCAGCTACTAGTCAATTTGGAGTGCATGCGGTTTCTATCAATTCCTTTAAAGATTCATAATTGGCACTGTACAAAAGATATGCACTTTCTTTCTTATAATTCTATAATTTGTTGCAATAATTTAATGTCTGTATTAGAAGTAAGACAAAAATGTCATAATTATAATAGACGTTTATCAAAATCAAAGGAAACTGCAGCCTTAAACTCGCAGATTTCAGAAGATCGAGATACTACAGATTATTTTCTCTTGTATCGAAATTTGCAGAAACAGCTTCAACAACAAAACCCCTATTAAGAAAACTTATTATAAGTCTGTGTGCACGTTTATTGCAAGCCCTACATATTAAAGTTATTACTGCGTAGAAGCGATAGCGATATGACAAATATTTTTACTCGTTGTAAAAACTGAGCTCAGAGTATACAAATTCCGGCATATTTCATGCAGTCCAGAAAGTGAAAACTAGAAGACAGCAGACTAATCAGTCAGCAGCCGAAAGCTGTAATGTATCAGCTGAAAAGTCGTTAAATATGCAACTGAAAACCACATTTGACAGCACAACATTCGATTTAAAAATTCAATATACGAAGCCTTAAGTGAGCTATCTTCTGATTTTGATTTTCTGACGGGAAATCCATTTGTTAAAATGGATATTGATATTCCTAAAAAAAAAGCAGTAGTGAATTTATTCAGACTTAAGATTACAGCGACATGAATGGCTCGAAACTTCGTCAAGAAATTCAGAATTTTAAACATAAGATTTTTGCGTTTTTCCAGATGACTCATTTGCAGGTAGTTTGGACCTTTTCCATTTCATTCTCTAATATGGTCATACTTAATGTCTTCCAATTTAGGAATTACTCTCCGAATATTTCTGTGCTTGCCAGTAACTATAGCTTCTTGGGAAGGAATTCTCAGAGGTTAACAAATTGATATGATATGATATGATATATTTGTTAACTGCAACTGGGTTGTCACCCGGTGGCAGTACACATTTACAATACATAGAACAACACAAACAACAACCGAACAACACAAATACAAACTAATGTGAAAGAGTGCGGGCCGTGCCCCGTCTTTGCGAGTTTTACCCTGGCATTTGCCTTACAACTGAGGAAAAGGCACGGAAAACCCTCAGTCAGGGTAAGAAAAACCTCAGTCAGGTTAAGAAAAACCTCAGTCACAGTACAGTATACATATTACCAAAAACACCCACACATTACAAAACCCTCACAAACACACACATTACAAAACCCACTTATACACACACACGCACATACACACACTACAAAACAGTATAAAACCACCACAGTACAAATTAAAATGAAATGCATATAGGAAAAGCAAGAGTACCTAGTTTCTAATGTTGTTAATCCACTGGTATAACACACTAATTTTAACAGGACCTTCACTTCACTTCACTGCACTTCACCTCACTTCACTTCGCTTCACCAACCATAAATACCCTTCACGGTACACCCCGATTTAACCCCCTTCGAAACTGTCAGTATAACATGATATGGGGAATAATACTAATGCTGATGCACTTACCGATGAGTCTGCCTCACTGACAGCATGTAAAGTGTTATTGTAAAACTGGTCCTTCCTAATGTAGTTTAATTTTGTATTCTTAAATAACTACTTAAATATGCATTGACTTACACAGTATTGGTTGTGTACGTACGAGATATCACGACTATAACAAATTTTGTGTTATTATCGTTATTATTTCTTGTTATTTATGTTTTCGACTTTTTACCAAAACAATTACGAGTAAGAAAGACGGAGGGGCGGGGAGCAATTTTATATTATTACCTCGAGTGCAAAATTAGCTAGTTATGACTCTTATCTTTCTGAGCAAATGTAAGGCGGCATAGCACTTTTCAGATGAAGAATTTGGAAAAAGTTATGGTCTCATATTATGGTAAATAAGGTAAATTCTGAACTCCAAATAATATCGCTTTCCTCTCTCTTCCACTTCAGTTCCCTTTGGTCAAAATCTTCTTTCGGCAGTTTGTTCCCGTTTACCCTCGATCGACAAATGTTTCTCTCAAACGAGAAACCAGATGCCATTCCAGCATATACTCACACGTAAAATTACATTCTGTGCATTTCGCTTAACCTTCGGGTTCTTATGCCTCCCTGATCATGCACGTTGGAGAGGTTATGTCTGTCCATTCGCCTATATAATCTTCGAAATTTCCTAGCAGATTCTTACGACTTGGTATTGAGTGTACTTAACAAACTTTGTTAGACGAATTTACTGGTAATTCTTAGTTCTAAGTTCAAATCAAACTTAATAAAATTTTCTCAAAAACAGCTAATTGTAAAAAATTTGGTACATGAAATATAATATAGGGCTCAAGTCTACAAATGTTATCTGAAACATCATATGCAATGGTTTATTCTTAATAAAACAGCAGGGAAAACAACTTACAGTAACGCAAAATAAGTAGGCAGAGATCATTTTGAAAATATGTGCACTCCCCTCAAGTCCATATACTGTTTTGTTGTTTTGTTCAAGAGGGGATGGCAATATAAAATACTCCAATCTGAATTATTGCAAGTAAGGCATATGTCACTAACAACATGTCCTTCCAATGTACATGCAAACTGTGTTAGAACACTAATTACCGTGTATTTATGTGTGTTAGGATGGTACTGGCTCTTCAGCATCATCATATCTGCTTGTTACACCGGCTGCATCATTGCATTTGTCACTCTACCTGTCTACCCATCCTACGTGGACAATGGTTATGATGTGTTATATCATGGTTTCAAAGTTGGAACTCTCAGTAAGTATTGTAGCTAAATAAGTAGCATATGAGCATTTCCTGTTGTTAGACAGCTGGTCTCATTTGTTACCCAGAAAGATAATCTCAGTACTGCTTCTTATAGTGTTCACAAGGTATATATCATTATTAGACAGTTTACTCAACCAAACATATCAGTGAAGATGCATGCATATAAATTCCTTAATAATAACATATAAAGTTAGTTAACCCTTATCCTGCCAACATGGAGAATATGGTGAGCTCCTAATAATGCCAGCAAATGGCAAATTGGATTATTTCAGCGTTTGAAGGGTTAAATACTGCCAATACATGATTCTGAGCTAGTTGCATCCATCTACTAGCCTTATCTCCATCTCATTGGTTTGGTTTGGTTTAGTTTATTTGTTCATCCATTCAGTCACATATGTAACACTGAACACGTCAATTACAGATTACAATTTACAACACATCTTGTAATATACAGACATCTACACAATACAATATAGTAAATAACAATAGAGAATTTAAGGATCTATTGGAAATTAAGTTTGTCACTGCATCTAGATTTATGTGTATTTACATAAATATACCTAAGAGTTAAAAATTAAAAATTCTTCCCAATGATCACATTCCTCAGTAGCTCCCACATATTCAGAGATAGCACAAATTTTTTTCTAATGAACAACATATTATGTGGATGAAGGTGAAGGAGGATGGCGTCACTGGTTTAATGACTCTGCTGACCCCATCACCACCAAGTTGTTCAAAAATATGGAATACCTGCCTGATCTGGAGTCTGCACTGAACAACATCACCACAGCTTACTATCGTGACTATGCCTTCCTGGGTTCCAGCTCCCTCCTGGACTACATCATCCGGATAAATTACACAAAAAAGTTGGTACACACTCATCATGAGAAAAGTTACGGTTAATTGGTGGGCATTATTTCAGGAGGTCGTGAATTTGAATCCCAGCCAGGAAAGCAACTATGCTGGCTGAAATTTGCATGATTCTTCTTCAGTCCCTCAGTAACATAAAATTAGAAGTAAATCAAGACAGTGTTTCAGTGAAAGGCTGTTATCATGCTGTTTGTTTTCCAGAACACTTAACTCCAAGTTAGGACAGTTTGTTCATTTGTTTTATATGACTGTAACACTAAGAACACAAATTACAAGTGTCTGCAATGAAAGTGGTCAGGTAAGTGTTTGGAGTTAAGATGGCATGTGTGCAGTTTATTTAACTCTGAGCCTTGCGATTGATACAGGCCACTCAAAAGCTCCAAGGATGGAAGCAAGAAATATGTACAGAAATTTGGTGGGAAAACCTCATGATTAGCTGTTACATGAAATACAGAATTAATGTTATGATGGACTTTAGAGAAAGAGAATGTGGGGTAAATAGAAAGGACGAAGAATATTAAGATTCTGTAACTGGGAACAGCAAATCCTTCTTGTTTGCAGTTTTATAGTTTTGTTTATATGTGAAATAATTAATGTAGAAGTGTGAGTCCCAAACTCATTCACAGTTGCACTTGCAGAGTAGTATACAGGAGACCAGCTTTGCACTCAGTAGTAGCACAGATACTGTTTGAAAGAGAATGTACCTAGACTGTACTTGTCACAATTTTTAGAACTAATATTACCCTCATAATTTAATTATGTCTGGAAAGTGTGATGTAGTGTACATGCTGATAAACAGCCAAACGGTAAAAGGAACTTGATGTCTCCATTGATACAGTGGCACTGTTGGTTAAGTTGTACAGGGAAATGAACGGTGCTGCAGTCAGACACCATTATGATGAAAACGATTGGCAAATGAATCGACGATTTGTTCCACCAAGAAAAATGAAGTGTTATCAGGGGAAGTGTTAAGACCAGTGATCCACCCAGTGCAAAACTTCTTCTGAAAGTTATGGAAAGGGCCTTGTGCATATGGCTGTAAGATAACACACAGAAAAGAATGCCAGGCAGTGGAGCTGTGAAAAGGAAGGTCATGCCAGTAAAGGTTGATTTAAAAGCTGAATTTGTGGACCAATAATCTAGCATATAAGTTCCACCCTGTCAGTCACAAACCCCAGGCTATCTGCAGGATCTTGGTCTTGCTAATCCAAACATCCCAGTTGATTATCTCTCCAACACTACCAGTCCACTCCCACAATGACTTGAGCAGGGAATCATCACAATATAAAGGAGCTACTACATTCACCACACCTTCTGCAATAACTTAGATAAGTGACAAGGAAACATCTGTTGGTGTCAATAAATGCTGGAAATCCTACAGCATAGCTGACTGTACAGTACATGCAAAAAAGTCCCTGGACAACCAGAAGGTCACAACTCTGAATGTTGCTGGTAGAAACTTTGGTCTGCCGCAGTTGATGACTTCTGGAAATTCACCAAACAGCAGAACAAAACAAATGTTCCCATGTTAGCCCATAGGTTCCACAAAAAATAATCCCAGATTTGCAAGAGGCTGAAATATAATATATTCTTGACTCTATACTGATGAATTAACTAAGAAGGACCTTGAACAGCTGACACTACTCAGTAAATCAAACCCAAAGAACATTCTGATGTCGTGGAGATACCTCAACTGACTACCAGTAGTATAAGATGTCCTCCCGATGATGAAAGATGGTTTATATAATTATTTTATTTATAATTTCTTTATGGTCAACCATTTCAAGAAAAGGTGCCTGACATTCAAGCACAAAATGGAGGCTTTCATGGCACTATGAAAGGAGGTGTATATGGAATTGGATAAAAAACAAAATAAGTCGTCTCTTTCCCCCTTCACCACGCACTCATTGTTGTTGGATCACCCTAAGAACTTTCGGCCAGGAACACCAATGTTATTCCAATAAACACCAACACAAATATTTTCATTTATACTGATCATTAATTTACATATTATCATATCTCCCATCTGAGATTACTCCATTTTTCCCATATCTTAAATTTGTACATCACAATTTCATACTTTGCGGGATTTTTCAAGAACATAACCCTGACAAACAGTGAGGGTTTACAGTAATTAATCACATATTTAAGTATTTAATTACAATTCAGTTTGTACAAGATTTGTGTTTATGATTGTTGAGTATAGATGAGGCATCATTTTCATAGGCTAAGGATTTACAAGATGTATTTTATCACTGCAGGTCTGAAGGCAAACGTTCATACCTGCACTTAGGGACAGACTGTTTTGTGCCCTTTAATGTGGCACTCGTATTCATGCCCCGATCACCACACAGCAACGTGATGAGTCAGATGATCTTGCGCATCATACAAAGTGGCCTCTTCAAGAAGCTGACGCGAGACTTAGAGTGGGACCTGAGGCGTACAGCAACTGGAAAGTTGCTTGCGGTCAGTACTTGCATAGAGTAAATGCTTTATCAGTTACATGTTTTACATCCAAAATCACTTAGAAGTGTTTTCTTTTTAATATTTCAGAAATAAGTAAAGATTTTTCATACTTGCTTAGGACATATTAAGGAGAGAATCTAAATTTTATTTCAGAACTGGAGAAAAAGATTAATGCTTTGTATTAGTTATATACTACTGTTACATTTTTGAAGTTGGTGTATACAAGGCCTCCACAGGTTCCACAGCATGGGTGGGTGCAAATCTACAGCATACCAAAATTTGTTGCTGAGGTTATTTTGGACTGCCTTCCATTCTAACAGACAGCAGTACTCTGGATCCCTGTTATGAGATCTGGGACTACTTGCTAATAATTACAGGGTGGCTACCAACTGTTTATCTATATCAGTGGTTTGGTGGTTGTTGATACGTGATTTGACAAGTAAAGTGACAAGTGATCTGGAACACATTTATGACTGTTACTTAGATGATGTGGGGGTAAAATTGGACTCCTGTATGTGAGGAGTCAGTAGGGACAATGTTTGTAATTTATAAAGGAAGAAGAATCTTGAATAAACCACAAGATTGAAGTAAATGTTTCCTAAGAAAAAGAGTATTTTTAAAGCTGGAGAATGCCTGTGTACTCTATGAACAGAAAATACTGTGCCCTCAGCACATTGATGAATTAGATTTAAATTTTGCTTATTAGGAAAGAGAGTTACAATGGGTTTTAAAATACCCATGCTCCAGTGGAAATGTGGGAAATGTTTTGTAAAACAAATGATAGCATTAGAATTTGAACTGAGTTGTTTAATGGAATTAATAAATCTGTCACAAGCCGTCATTCTTGATTTGTTCCAGTCCTTTGTTTCAGAGCCACCTCCAAGGTGGCCCCCATCTATTCTGATTTTCTTCCTCTTCCATTCATATTAAACAGCTTCTCAGGTCATTATGCTGGTCCACTATTTCACTTACATTCCATGTCACAGATGGGACCATACAGCTGCCCTCTCAGTCAGCTGATAAGCCTCTCCTGCCTAAATCCTTTAATCTTCCATTCTTCACCTGCTACTATCCACAGCCTTCATCCTGACCTATCCTTTCTCAACTGATGACCAGTCTTTGTTCAACAAAAGGGAGCTCATTCACTGTATCAGCCTCTCCTGGACCTAGCCCCATATGAGATCCCTCCGTGATAGTACAACCCAGACATACCTCTCCTTGCATTATTTACACCTCAACCTCCACCCCTTGTCTCTGGCTTGTATTTCCTTTCCCAGTTCATGTCACACACTTAGCCAGCATGTTAGCTCCCAGCTGAAAGTTTTCCCAAAGATAATCCAGTGTAAAAGCTTTCTCATCCACCATCAACTAATCATCTCTTAAAAGCCTCTGTTCCCATCATCTATCATACATCAAAACACTTCTCTTCTAGTTCTTATTTATAGAGTAATCTTGATCCAGTACCATACTCTTACCTTCAAAAGTCCTGGAACCCATCTGTACTTCATACTTCTTGAAATAAAAACTACATTTTACCAGATCAGATAAGTTACATGTTTGTAATATGTTGCAGTTGTATTAGAGCTTATGACATAAAATTGCATTGCAGAACTTTCCATCTTCTCTCAACGATTTTATGTATGGTCAACACTTCTGAACCATTAGTTGAAATATCATTATTGTTTTATAAATTTTCATCTTAATATTATACTCCCATGAATGCCTGGATGTCCAAAGTGATTTACATTTCAGGCTAAAAATGTGCTGCCTTTCTCTGCAGGCTTCTAGTGGACCATCACTGCAAGCTGCAAGAGTACAAGAAAAAGAATTGACTCTGGAAGATGTAATGGGGATGTTTCTTCTTCTTGGTGCTGGATTTGGAATTGCAGCTTTTGTTCTATTTATTGAAACTATACTTTGGATAATACACAAAATCAAGGAAAAATTATTTCCTGGAGAAAAATGTGACCAAGTTCCTCCTGATTTAGATAAATCTGGTGACATGGGACATGAAGCTGAAAACAATGAGCGACATGAAAAGCTGGTACATGATTACACACCCCAACCAGGATTTCAGAAGAGGCGAGCATACAGCACAGATGCAATATTCAAGATATATGAGGACACTGATGAGACATCTCATGGCAGGCTGCAGTTTTTCAACCCAGTACACTCAATGACTAGTCTGTCAGTAACAAGTTATCCAAAACTGGAGAGCAGAAGATTGCAGACTCCAGGGCCAAATGACATTTTCACAATAGAAAAAGATGCAGAAATGTTTGGAGTTGAAACACCAGAAGATAAAAGTTACAATGGGTATGGAAAACATGACGCAGATAGTTCAAGGAGACCAGAATTCCACACAGAGAGAGCAAGTGACAAGTATTTTGGAGCTAAAGTTGAAGAGCAGAGTTACCATATGTTGGAAGAGGCTGCATCTGGTCATCTGGGTCTGAGGGATTGGAGGGATGTACACAGTGAAGAGTACCCAACTGAACAAGAAGAAGACATGCACACACTGTCAGGATAACATTACAGCACCTGGAACAAGACTTCCTGTAATATTTCAGTTGGAAATAAGTACATATGTAGTGAAAAAATTAGAGGCTATCAGCACAGCAATTCAAGAGTTATTTCTATGTTGTTTAATAAGTCTGCACAAATAACAGTCAATGAGATAGTAATGAACAAAATAACAAATTGACACAGATTAACAAGAAACATTACAGCGTTTTGAAGAAATGTTCTTGTGATGTGTCATGAAGCGTCTGAATAAACATAATTGACACGAAAGCATGCCACAAGATATAGGCATACCACTTCTTAACAGTTATTCTGTCATGTTTCACAGGGACTTTGTCAGAACAGTTTCTTTTAAAAATGACACAGAACTACACATTTTACAATCCAAATCTGTTCAAATCAAAATGTTTTGAACAACTGCCTAGCCAACACACAAAATAAGATCAGGATTTTGTCAGAACATTAATGCAATAATATGTGAATTCACATTGTTGTCATCATCATCATCATGTTCGAAAAGGGGGTTTAGGCGTGTTGCCTGTTCCTTAATCCTCCAGGTGAAGTTGGTCCGCCCATCTCTTCCTCGGTCGTCCTCTGTTCCTTTGTCCGTTTGGTCTGTAATGCAGTGCTTGTCTTG
>Ga0268261_10003520_pt1 | contig 11539 bp, 4 predicted proteins | sample TergutNc150P1_FD_190353 | JGI IMG/M metagenome (GOLD analysis project Ga0268261, IMG submission 190353) | Nasutitermes corniger P1 segment gut microbial community from laboratory colony in Florida, USA - Nc150 P1 (SPAdes) (version 2) | ecosystem: Host-associated > Arthropoda: Insects > Digestive... | reverse complement strand
TATATATATATATATATATATATATATATATATATATATATATATATATAATGCAAGCATGGCTAGAACCCAAGAAATTTATTGTATATATTTACACAACAAGGTTACTTACTGAATTTTAAGACATGCTGCAAAAGATATATTTTTTTTTTCCTGACAAAATATTGTGCATTTCATGTTATCTTGTTTGGTTCAAACATTATTCACACATTACATAAAGGATGTGCTACAAATGGAATGTACAACCCCAATTTTTAAATGTTAAGTGTGTTACATAACACTGTTACAACTACACATCATTGAAAGTATAATATTATTACACTTCTCCTCTCTCCAAGCCAACTATAATAAAGTCTTCAACGTTGATATAATGGTGGTTAAATCACCTCTAAAACAAAAGAACACTCAACATGGCACAACATAATTCTTCCAGATTTCTTTTTTATGTCCTAGACTCACCTTCCCTACACAATCACCAAATGCCTCTTCTAATAAATATTAATTTTTGCGGTTACTGTTAGTATGCTGCAGCAACAGCATTAGTAGTTGTAGTTGTAGTAGTAGTAGTAGTACTAGTAGAATTATTAATAATAATAATAAGAAGAAGGAGACTAGTAGCAATAATAATAGTTTTGAAATGTATCAGTCCAGTGCATATAATAGACACTACTTTATATAAAGCTTAAATATAACTTTAGATTTATAAAAAAAAATCACAAAAATGAATTTTACATAACAAAAACACAGATCTTATTACAACAGTCAAGTTGTAATCAACATATTTTTGATATGGTAAACATTAATGAAATATAAGCCGTAATTTATTAAAATTATTAATACCAGATTTCTATTATATTCTTGTCTAGTACTTCCAAGAGCATTATATAATAAAACAGAAAGCAATGTACAACAGTATTGCTGTGGAAGAAATACTGGAATATGGGTAATATAACATCACGTAAATTAACCTCAGTTGTCTTACATTATCTTAAACTAACCACGACTATCCTAACCACACCTACCCTATATCATCCTTAACTATCGCAATACCGAAGTGAAATCAAGTAAACCGAACGAAACAGTAACCTTCCTAGGAATCACGTACAGCGCTGCGCGAAAATTTCCGTTACACTCCAAAAAAAAAAAACCCTTTTCAGAAACAGAACTTTGTACTACAAGCAGCCGAAGTGTGTCCACGTGTGTCCTTCGTGTAAAGAAATCGAGTGAAACGAAAGAGTAATTTTAGTCATTCATTGGCTACATTAGCGAAATGTTAACCTCAACAAACAAATCCTACAACATACACAAACACAAGCTACAAAGTATCATCAAACGAAAGTCTTACCCTAATCCATTTGGGATATACCAGAACACCATTGCAGTTATCTTCACACGTAGGAACTACCCACACACTCTGTACATCCACGAAAAGCCAACGAAAACACGTGCTCCTCTCACCGAAATTATGCACCTTCTGAAAACAATAAAATATGTTGGTATTTTATACCAGAATATCTGCTTCCTACAATGGAAGGAGCTCCTCCAGTCTAACATCAAATATCTTAAGGTACACCACATAAAAAAGGTTAACAAACGAATATTATTGTTTACTTAAAACGGACGGAGTCTACTACTTCCTCCCGGCGACATTGCTGCTAGGTCGAAACCACGGATTGTGGATCGGCCACGTATCATACCCAGCAACATGGTGAGTTTATTATAGCCACTACAACGTTTAAAAGTACCCATGTCTCAAATGCCACTTTTGGAGGTAAAAGTAAAAGTAAATTTCAACTTAGAACAGGCCATTGAAGGACCAGAGGAGCAGCGGTACAGCTATACTCTTTCTTTAATCTCGGCGATGGGGGTGGGTAGTCAACGACACTTTCCGGCCGCTTAACGCCCTGGGAAAAAGATCAGGTACCCCTTGTACAGAAGGCTTGCCGGGTTCCTTTGCCGGTCTGGACGGCGTGGAAGATCTGGCCCTCACCTGGGTTCGATCCCCGGACCGTTCAACCCATAGCGAGGTGCTAATAACGACCGCACAATCCCGGCCCACCTTTAGGCGGTAATATGAATTTAATTCGTCAAACATTATTCCTATTCAGCATCAGTGTCAAATGAAAGTCATCTGAAAAGTTTTTCTGACATCATGTATATTGTGTTTCCTTCCTGTTTTATTCTAAATCTCAATTTTTAACCAGCACAGAACAGCAAAAGCATGTCCAGATAGTGCAAAATGTGATGTTCTTCTAGCAGTGTTGCCAAACATTCTTCTGGATTTTTATGCATGTTCACTAGCAAATAGTCACCAACATTTTAAAGGATTGTACTGCCTTTATAAACAGGGATATGCTGTCCAAGAATACGACTTATTGCAACACAATCCTTCAGAACATCTATAACTACTTAGAAGTAGGCACAATGCAAGAACCCAGAAGAACTGAATTATGTCTAATTCATATGTGAATTCTCTGTGGTTACAATCTCAGCAGGAATATTGAGTATACTAAGCTTTCTTGTGGATTACCTCTCCTGTCTCCTTTTAACCCTTATCCTGCTAACGTGGAGAAAATGGTGAGCTCCTAATAATGCCAGCAAATAGCAGATGGGATTTAATTCAGCATTTAAAGGGTTAATGTAGTATCATCCTGTAGTTCATGCAGCATGTGAAGAAGGCAATTATGCAGAAACCAAGTCAGCAAGTAATGGTAATATTCTGTAATTAGGAAGTATGAACGAACTGGATGAGGGGGTGGTTAGGATACCAAGCCACCTGGACACATCGGTGAAGCAAATAACCTAAGTTTGTTGGGAATCCAACCCCCAGCTGTCCAGCCAATAATCAGTCACCACATTAATTTCTGCAGTGCTTTTAACTTAATTTGGTACATAGTAATAAAAGCCAGACTTGTGGGTAGAATGAAAGGTCCAGGAGCTACACAAGGAGTGTGATTTATTGACATGTTACAGGTAATCTTACAGTTTAAGAAAGCTCTGGAGTGAAACTTCTGAAGGAGAACATCGTAAGTAGAGTTGTAGGTCCTTCAAATAATGTCAAATACATGTCACTCAATGTCCAGTAATCACAAGAGAGTATATCGTTTTAGCTACTGTACCCAGAACATTAAACATTACTTATTTTCACAACAACATTTGCATTTGAACACATCTACTTGAAATTGAACAGCGTTATAAACAATGTTAGTTCACAAAAATTAAAACCTGCAAGTAATTGTCACAACACTGAACATTGATAATGAACACCATATTAATCAGACATTAATACAAAGCACTACATCAGTTCATAAACTACATATGTTTTATGTTTAATAACTGATAAATAACAATATTTTGGCATAAGTAAAGAAAGCAAAACAACAAAAATGTCAGCTTATGCCCTATTATTTTATAAATATTCTTCAATTTATAACAAATTTAATCTTATGTTGCTGAGCAAAGAACACTAATTTACGAAAACAATTTTCCTGTAAATAAATACTGACATGTGATAAGCCTTCACATCAGAAAATGATAAAATAAAGCATTACTCTTATCAGCAACTCTTTCTAGGTGTTTAAAAATTAATGTCTCATGGCTAGGCATTAAACATTAATTCTTAAATAACCACTTTTCATGTTTAATCAATAGTGCAAATAATTTTAGACACAAAGAATTGAAAGCAAAATATATTCTTAGTGTAGTCTTTGAAGTAAACATTTTGTCTGAATTTTTAATTAACTAGGCTAGAGATGTATATGGCCACTGCTGACCTGTTTATGATAAGTACAAAAAAAAAAGAAAATGGTAATTGAATATAGTACCATGAAACAGTGTCACTAAAATAACAGCCATATCACTTTCAGTCATGGAAACTAGGACAGAAATCTATGAAATTACAGCAGTTCGTGAAGTCTTCTGGCGCTTGCGAGGTTTCTCATCTTCCTCTACTTGCAGCTTCATCTATAATAATAGAATAAAAAATATGTAATTAGATTATTGTAGTATTTATGATCCCATTTTTTCTGAAAAATGTGAAGTCCTATTTTAACATCAGGGCTAAGTGCCTTAAAATGACCCTCCACCCCCACCTGCTGCTGATTTCACTGTAATTCTGCATGACCAAGAGTATGCAAGGAATGAGACAGGATAAAAACATAAAATCAGCCACATTATTCAGAGATGTCTGTAACTGATTTTCTAATCTGAAGAGAAAAGTGTATGAAATGTATGCAGTAATGTTCAATATTGAAACACAGTGGTGGCAAACATAATTCAGATTGTTTAGATAAACAAACAATAACACAATTCCATCATAAATGAACTAGACCTTGAGTATTTAAGAATTACCAATCTGTTCATATATCTGATATATGGAGAAAATCTTATGAACACTGAGACTGTCTCAGAGATTCCCATACATCACCGAGCCACAAGCATCCAATACTTTTGCCTAGGCAACTACACATATTACATGAAGCCCTCAGACAACTGCACTATACAGAAGATTTTAGGTGATGACCTCCACTTATTTTATTGATGTATGAAGTTATCCTTTTTGCATAACATTTTGCATGCAAGTCATAATAGTGAAATTCCACCAAAAAAAAAAATGCTTTCCAGTTTTATCATTCATTTCATAAATAGATACAAAAATAAATTCTTTCAAATCCTGTGCAAATTATTCCTTATTCCAAACAGAATTTAACTTCTGTAGGTTTTGGAACTTGGTTGTTGTACCTCCTGTGTCATTCAATTCCAACAAAACATTATATAAAGTTCCACTGATTTAAACCTCATAAAATTTTCAATATCAGTTTAAAATTAATTTCAAACAGGACCAGCTATCATTACTAATGGTGTGGCAGCATGAATTTTAGTTCCCCGGCATGATTAATTACTGAATTATTAATTAATTAATATACGGTGTTCAACAATTAGGTTTTAAGGATGCCCACAAAGCTATCACTTTAAGTAGCAAGTGAACAGCAAATAAGCAGCTACCTGATGTGCTGTGTCTGTGGCTGCATCTTGTGTGATGCTGATGCAAATAATGCAGCAGTAGTCAAACAATGACAGTGTTTATACAAGTGTGCTTTTGTTTGGATATTACAGTTACTTCCCAGTTGGCAGTTCAGTTCTAGAAATAACATGCGTGATTAGAATCTGGAAGGTAACTACCTTTATTTCTGTATGGACTCTGACTCTGCTGAATGATATCACTTCACCTGATTTTCCTTCAATACTTAATACAGTGAATTACTTCCCCTGCAGCACTTCACACTTCACAATTTACATAATCACAAGAGATGGACTGTCAGTGTTTGAAATGGACTGATTTTTCTCTCAGGGTTTTGTCCATTGGTAGAACTGACATCACTAAAGCTGAACCTCCACCTTCTCATTAGTTATTCAGCCAGACAGTTTGTTAGTTAAGTCCCTTATTATGCAAATGGCATTACAATATGATATAATGTATTACTCTTGACATGTTCTATATCCTACTTTGTTTTTATTTGTGGATTTATGGAACATTAAATAAAATATCATATAATATTGTACCTCATTTTATGGTGTTGACATAACTCCCTTCTTAATTGATGGTGAAGTGCAAAAAGATAGTATCCTATTGTGGTGAATGAACACAAGTAGAAAATTTTATACCTATGTCACTGTAAGTATTTAAAATTAGGGACATACTGGTACCTTGTTACTACGCACATTCTTCTGCCTGTGGCAATCTGACGTTTTTGAAGACAGGGTCATTTTCTTTAAGTCCTGAAAATTTCAAGATTATCACAAATTTATTCACTTACACGCATATCACACAAGCAATAGATTTTGTGACTCTCATGTTAATGGTCTTCTCTAGTGGGTTACTGTGTTGTGTGGTAAATGTGTTTCTCTGAAAATTTCAAGCCCTTCTACCAAATTGCATGGTGTTACAGCCCATACAATTCACCTTTGAGATAAACTCAAATTGCACTTATACTGGCAGTCCAGGACTCCTTAACCCTAAGATGAGAACACCATATTCTTCTAATATATGAGGAACAAAAACACATTGTCATAGACCAGAAGACATGAGTCTGCAGCAACACCACAGTGAAAAACCTCAGATCTCACGATGTGACACGAATTGCTTAACTTTTGGAGAAATAACTGATTTTACCTCAAACTCATGCATTTTAAAAGCAAAATGAACAAGGTTTCTCTGCGATCTTTTGTAAAATGAGCAAATCTGTATTTACACACTTCTGCTACAATTATTAATCCTGAGACACAGAGAATAATGAGAGCTGGTGAATTATGTGCAGTAGAATCTTAATTCCAGATTTCTTGATTCAAGATTTCCCTGCTTTAGAGGTCAGTTTTCTGGTTCCACTCCAAATGTCATATAATTTATTTACAATATTGATTGAATTAAATTTTCTTGATTTTAGGTTTTTTCCTTATTAGAACAAAAAATTCTGTCTCTACTTTATTCTTCAGCCTAATTTAGGGTTCATGTTTAACAACTTTGGATTCTGGGTTACATACAGGGTGCCACAATTATGTGCAGTGTCAGGGAAGCAATGTCAAAACTGACTGTGAATTACAGCAGTAGTGTACTATCGGTTCTAAAGGCTTAGCACTTGTGTGACTTGTCAGAAAGTCTATAACAGGAGCCATTTACACATAAGAATGTTTCTAACTCAACACTTTGGAATGTTCATGAATGACAGATGTAAGCTACCTTTGAGACTGGTCATCACATACCAGGCAGGCAGATGAACTTACAGAATATACTGTGCAGTAAAATCCTAATTTTGTTTTATTTTGCAAGTCTTGTGTGTGTGTGTGTGTGTGTGTGTGTGTTTGTTCCATTACATGTACATAAAAATATAAATATACAGTAGACTGAAGACAGTTATTATGAGATTTAAATTTACAAAACCCATTGAAGAATTTTATTAATTTAAGGTCTAGAAAGTTTGTCTCCCAGAAGAATATCAAGTAGGCATTCCACTGTCTATGTAGTCACCAATATGAAGTACGAATATAGAGCAGTGACTTACTTTACCAATATTCTATAATGAAATACTGTAATCCTTGTTTCTTTACACAGCTCAGACTTATGCAGTAAACCGTTGTGATGCAATTAAGAGAATTTCTGCACACTGGTGAAATGGGAGATCATACAAGAGGTCAATTCCTGATCAGATTTCTTCTATGCGCAAATTAAAACTTTGACTTCTACCAAAGCTAAAATGTTGGTAATATGAAGAATATCAGCTTCTTATCATGGTCCATATCGAACACTGAGTAAAAGACTCCCTATACCGGCAATAATTCACAATATCAGTTCATAAGGTAGAAGAGCAGAATCCACCTGATCAGCAAAGATGACTCTAGAAATAATTTCCTTCACATGCTTAGGTAGGCAGAAACCAGAACAGTGGCTGAGATGATAGAGGTAGGATTTTATCACAAACATAAAGATAACACATAGAAATAAATTGTTTGAAGAAGCACAAGTATAAATGTGGCTGGTCGGCTAAAAGCTGACAATACTTTTGTTTTCTTACCTTTGTGCTGCCGTCCATAGGATCGTCAGTCTTAAAGGTATATTTGTGGGAACTCAAGTCTGCAGTGGAACCAAAGTAGCGAGGAAACAGCTCATACTTCAGTACCTTTTGATTTACAAAGCGAGGTAATCTGTCAACAATAATTACCCATTATATAATCTGCAATCATTCAACTCCTCTATAACAAATAAAAAGGTACATTGAAGTCCACAATTATTATAGTGCATGAAACTCAAATGTGATAGTAATTACGTAACAGAAGTGTCATATACCAAGTTTCAACAGAATCTCGCCCAGGCCTCAAAAAGATATATGCAGAAATTTAGTTATGCCCATAAGCAAAGAGGACTTTACAACAAATTTAAGTTGATGAAGGTGAAGGTGAAGTTTTCCCCATACATGCCATGAAGACATATAGAGGGAATGAAGGTACAGTTCCACTCATTCTGAACCTCAGCACAAGATGTATGTAAGTGATCAGCCTCACATCCTGACCAATTTACTCCTGGGAAAAGAGCCCCTGGTATCCAAAGAATAAGAGACGGGGTGGGCCCCAGAGCAGATGTGAAACGTTTTGGATATGAAATATATTTCCCCTGCCAGGATTTGAACCTCAGATCTTCCAGTCAAAAGCCTAGTCACTACTCTGACTATAATAACCCAGCTTCCTTGAAGTCAATGTACCTTTGTAATAATTGTGTTTTCTATCAAGTTTCATGAAAAATGTATAAAAGGACACAGAAGATATGCATGGGGTTCCCATAACTCAAGCATGTACACCTATATAAAACTTGCCTCCCATATATCCAACCCCTCTTCAGTACCTCAGGGTTACGTGGATGTCTGTACCCTGGGTCATGTGGGAGGCGGCAACAAGTGTGGAGGGGACACCCTATAGAAAGTTACTATGACGCACACTGGCTAGCAGGGCTCTGATCTATGCAAGCCTAGTTGGAAGGCATTGTGCTGCAGACTGCATGGCACTGGGATAGAAATTGCAATGTCATAAATGATCCCCTTGGGGAACCAGGCTGCACCCCATTGTATGTATGCCTTCTGTCTGCATGGGGTTCCATGGACAGTGACCATATGATTTGCCCCTCTTTCAAGGCAGAGCTCCTTAATTGGGGACTCCGAGAGATATGAATGAATGAATAAACCATTGGCTCTGGAAATGGACAAGCCTGTTTTGTGAATACAGGTGGAAGTTTATTATAAATGCTATTTTCATACCAGTCAACTGAAGAAATTTACACATTAAAAGGTTGGTGCTCTCCAAATGAAGGATACAGAAGTGACCCTAAGAGACCGTAAGAAATTCTTAGAAATTAATCGCAACTACAGACTTCCAAAACCGAAATGTGAAGCAGAAGCACCAGTCACTTAATCATAACTGTCATCATCGTTGTCATTGTCATCATTGTGAAATTCTGTTTCAAACTTCGTTGGTTCATCCTAGTTTCATCTCACATTTGATCTAAATGCATTTCCATTGTTCTCCCAAATGTCTATTTTCACGGAGTTGGAAGTGTCCAGAATGTTTAGGCACCAAGTAGTCATTAATTCTTGACAAGTGTCATACTCAGTATTTACTATATTCTTGTATTGGTTATTTAACCCTTTAAACGTTGAATTAAATCCCATCTGCCATTTGCTGGCATTATTAGGAGCTCACCATATTCTCCACGTTAGCAGAATAAGGATTAAACTGAATATATTTACTGTCTGTCGCATCTGCCTCTTCGATTGATGTTCTCTATGTATACACGCACAGATACTATTAAAAAAATGTTATAATAGGAATAAATATCAGTAAAACACAATAGCCTATAAAATATAAATTACAAAATTAAGCGTGTACTCACACTTTACAATCAAAACTTCTTTATATTCTTGGGACATTCTGAAGTTTATATTCTAATTCTCCCATTTTTCAGATGCACTACAGATGTAATGTCTTGAGATGTACTTACCCTTTATCTCGAGCAGGTTTGAGAACACCGTCCATTTCAAGGTGGTCAAAAATAAGTTGAGCAATGTCTTCTGAAATGTCTAATTCTTGAGATATGAAAGAAGAACTGACACGACACAACCGTATACAGGCTAAGGTGCGGCGATACAAACACACTTCCTGCAACAAATATCACTACTCATGTCGAATCAAACATATCTCCCTTGAGAATGCCATATTCAATAATATAATACCATAGAGTCAGAAAGAATTTTATCATATATCCCAGAAAACAATACTGTTCATGGGCACTACTATGACAATCTCAAAACTCATATTTCCCATTGATATCACAGGTCCTCAAGTTTAGAAATTAAAACCAACAAACATACTCACGAACTTTCAGTTGAGACATCCCCGTTGTGTTGTATAATATCACAAAATATAGGTAAAATACAGTCAAACACAACTTTTAATGTTTATATTACTAAGATGTCCTTGTACAATTTATCCCAATGACATGTTTTGGCCCTTTCATGGGCCATCTTCAGGTTGAACACTTTTCTTTGTGAGGTAAACTGTACAACTGACAATGTTATGATATTGTTGTCAATGAGATCTTGTGTAAAATCTATATAATTTATGTATTTAAAACTGATCACAGTGGTAGGAGAATTAAAATGTTATCATATATATAAGATATAAAAGAGTCGGGTATCAAAATCATGGAAGGGGAGTAGGGTACCAGAATAGGGGAATTTTGCTGTTTAACTGTGTTGGTTTCTTCATTGGTTATTCTGTAGTGGTGTAATAATTGGTTCCTGGAAGGCCCTGTGTGGAAGTTGAAGTCTAGAAGTTTACGTATTGGACATTGGTAGTTGACATGCGTACATATCAGTGTTTAGTAGGGGAGCCCAGCATTAAAATGTTGCTTTTGCATTGTAGGGTGTCCATTTTGGACGTATGACTTATGATGTAGAGATTTCATCGATTGGTTGGTATTTTTGTTTTGTTTTTGTATCTGTAGATAAAGTAGTGTGTTGTAATAGAATAGGGAACTTTCCCTACTCACATAGTGAAATGATACTGCAAAAACTCAAGAAATTATCTAAAAGTAAATTATTATAAAGTGAAATAATACTGCACGGATTCTGGGATTTAACCTCGTCAATTAAGTCATATGACAGTAAAAAATACAGGAAAATTATATTATGCCCTCATGTAAAATACGGGTTTTACTGTACCATTTTTCATAAAAATCTCAACTGCTCATTATGAAGTTGGAGATCAGTTACATTGAATTTCAGCCCAATCATTCAAGAAATCTGGGAAGTATGGGTAGAAATTCATGCACACCATTACTTAGTGTATGATTGTCATTGAGCTGATTCTCTCGAAATTTACTTTTGCTCAACAGCTTTTGTACAGAAATTCTCACTGAATTTCATGGAAATCTGACCAGTGCTTATATCAGGTCACAGACAGAGAGTTATATGGACAGATATGGTCAAAAACTAAGCCCTTTTTTTGGGGGGGGGGGGTAAAGAACATCTAATCAAAATAATTGTGCTCTATTTGCAAGCCATTAAACACAGTAATCAAATATTTGCAGGTAATGAACAGTGCAAATCAGCTGTCAATATACAACCATTCATTAACTTATGTGACAATTTATTTAATGATGTATGCCCTAATATATTTGGTCAGGTATGAGACAAAGTATTTGCTATCTGCAAAACCAGAAGTAAAGCTGTAATGCGGATCCTTTGTGTCCTAAGATGATGCAGCATCAAGGGAAAAAAGCGCAAACTATGCAGTAACCGTCTGTCATATGGATGTTAAAAATGTTGCTGCATTTATGGGTCCTTATTTCATTATTTGCAGTTTAACCCTTAAAAGCCTGAATTAAAACCCATCTGCTATTTGCTGGCATTATTAGGAGCTCACCATTTTCGCCACGTTAGCAGGATAAGGGTTAAATTATTAACCTTTAGGCTACTAATGTCATATATATATATGG
>Ga0268261_10003519_pt1 | contig 11540 bp, 6 predicted proteins | sample TergutNc150P1_FD_190353 | JGI IMG/M metagenome (GOLD analysis project Ga0268261, IMG submission 190353) | Nasutitermes corniger P1 segment gut microbial community from laboratory colony in Florida, USA - Nc150 P1 (SPAdes) (version 2) | ecosystem: Host-associated > Arthropoda: Insects > Digestive... | reverse complement strand
AGGCACTCCATATATATATATATATATATATATGACATTAGTAGCCTAAGGGTTAACTTTACATTCCTGATCATCAGAATATGGTAACCCTTATTCTCACTGCCACAGAAAGTACATTTTTTTTTTTAAGATGGCCAGTAATGGAGTGCAGTGATTCAGTAATGCTTTCTAAAATGCACTTGAAAACAAAAATTTAAAAATGCTCATTTCTCCCTCAAACATAAAAGTACCTTTTGTTCTAGCTTTTGTGGTCCTGTCCCCTTTTGGTTCTACTGTCTCCCACTGGTCACTCACAGAGCTGTGTCCTCTCCTCTTGCCCCTGTATCTTACCAAGATTTTCCCGCATGACATGCTGTTTTATTCCAAAGGTGGAGGCAGCAGGTTCTTCCAAAGTATCAGTAAATTTCCACCAGACTGCGTGGCATTACATCTCAGAACACGGTATTCTTTTCTTCTGTACTTGCTTTGCATTGTTACAACAGTAATACTTGTGAGATATAGGTTAATCCATACATAATGCATGTAGAATAATTATAAAAAAGTATTTGTTTGCATTTTTTAGTATCATAACTCTTGTTTACTTGATAATTTCCATGTTAGCTGCCATAAACAGTCTCAGGTGTCTGTGTAACATAATTACTGAAGTTTATGAATGTGTTGTTAATGCGTGAAGTTGATGAGTGTGTGAGTATGAGTGCTGTACAGATGTGTTGGCAGTATTCTGAGTGTTGGTTTGTGTGATTGTTTCTTGTTTGTACAGGAGGAAGTACTGTCAAAAATTGAGAATTTACTTTCTTCATATTATGGGGTAAAAGAAGAGCTGCAGCAAATGTCAGAGGCTCCAGACACAGCATTGGCACCTCAAGCCGAACTGCCACCTGTTCAATCATCCAGCACACAGCACAATCCAGGCACTACTAGGGGGAAAGTACTTAGTCTAGAACAGAAAGGTGGGGAGTGCAAACGATTGAAATTGGATACTGCAGTAGGTGGCAAAAAAGCAGATGTTGGTGTTGTTGTAACTCAGGTTGGTAAGGAGAGGTTTCAGAATTCAGCAGTAACAGAATTAATGGAAACTGCCTTACATGAAGAAAGATACTTGCATGCTGATGACAGCATACTTGGCAGTGTAGTCTGTAATGAAAGAACCTTAACAACAGATGCATCTAAGGTGGCCAGTAATGGGGGGACCGTAACAAAGAATATTTATACTGACAGCAACAAGAACTTTAATGGTATATTTGCCAACAGTGAAACTAATGTTTGTGATGGTCTCTCTAATCAAAGTGTACCTGAAATGAATTCTGATGAACAGTGTGGCCGAAATGTTATTAGTGGACACCCTTGCTCTATAGAACTGCTGCCCATCCCAAGTAACAAGCATGATGGTGATTGTTATTCTCCATTAGAGTTTGTAGACTCTGAATCAACAAATGATGGAAATGAAGCAGCGGTACAAAATATGGGTGGTGTCAGAATTCACAACAGCTCTAGTACTGTAACGTTCAATGAGACAGGTTTATCGAAAAATTTGATGCAAGATGTAAACACCAATGTTACAAATTGCAGAGAAATACCAGTGCAAAATGTTCCTGAAAATGTGAGAAAGGGGAGTGATCTCAGTGTCTTCTTTAATTCAGATTTTGATAAAGAAATTGAGTGTTTGTCAAGCAGCAGTAATACAGTTTTCATACCAAAAGACAGCAGTTCCATGATCAAGAATACTGGAAACACTGATTCACATAAGCAGGCGTGTTCGACTGTTGGCTTAGTTTCAGATGACAGTGCTGCACGAATTTCTGTAACAAGTTTACATGAGCACGTGTGGCAAGATGATGATTTTGCAGTGGACAAATGGAGTAAAGGTCACATGAAGGCACCAAATGGCAAAGTGATGCAGGTAATATCTTGTCACTTAATTCACATGTTTCATAACTTTTTCGGGGAGTGCATGTGGTTGGGCATTGCCAGGTTATGTTGTGGGAAGTTGAATTCTAATACCATTGTGAATATGCAAGTTCTAAGTTCATGAGGGGATGAAGTTTTGACATGTATATGTCTTAGCCGACGTTATTCCGTGTGACCTTGAAGCCGTAACAGCACTTTCGTGACGTCATCACCCGCTACTGATACACGTGTGTGTGAGCGGTTTGCTGTAAAGGGGAAGGGAGGGAGGGAAGCAGGACAGAACAACAGATATCCATATCCGTTGAGGCGATAAACATTAAACTAATTAGTAGTGCTCGGACAGCGTTTGAGTACGTACGTCAGTAGTGCTCAGACCGTGGTATAGTGTACGTGTGTTCATACAGTATAGCGTTATAACGTTTCGTGCTACTAGTATGACTGATACAAATATTGATGCCATTAAGAAGCAAAAGAAGGCAGAATACGATAGGCAATATGCCAAAAAATTAATGTAACATATAACTTCTACCTTCAATGATAGAAGTACCGGATCATGTATATGTCTTAGGCTAGACTTATCCATGTCACACGTTAAATACAACCAATACGCGTAAAAACATAGCAGCGATACGTGTGGCATGTATCAGTCTAGCCTAAGACATATACATGATCCGGTATTTCTACCGTTAAAGGTAGAAGTTATATGTTTATCTCATCTCCCTTATGGTGTTATGAACAGATTACTGCGCTGCCCTCGACCTGAAGCGTCACGTGGTGTTAAAGCTAGAAGTATGTTTTTTTTAAAAAACCCCGCATCCATTAATTCTCTATGCGTTATACGTCATTGCGTGATTACGCTTGCGGGATGGTCGGTTTTGATAACAGATGAGTCACAGCGTAATTTTCATTACATAGTTTGTGTAACCGAAGAGTCTTCGACAGGCCTAGTTCGATTACAGGCAGGTTAATTGAGTAGAAGAACAAGACAAAAGCCACGTGTATGGCAAATACGATTTAGGTTCGTTTGTTCATCAGTAAAAACTGAATAGCATTCGTTAATTTCTTGCATACTCACCTGGCACAGAACGGAATGCATTTGGTACTACTCCGTGCTACCATGTGTAAAGTCTTGGCCTGCAGATGGCATGGATTACTGGTTGGAACCAGTATTCCATGCCATCTACACATCACTTGCACACTGGATTGAAAGTCACCACATCAGTACATCAAGCATCACTCCACACAGACTAAACAATTCTAACTCCCAAGATTTTAATCATTACCCATTTTTAACCTGGATTTTGTATTACCTATATAATTTTAACTGGAATTATAATACTTTTTAATTGTTATGGCATGACAACACAAACCACGTTTGCACCTTTATATTCGTGTAATAATATCACCCTGAAGATGGCTGTAGTAGTGGCCAAAACACACTGGTGAGAACATTGTGAATAAAATACATCATAAACATTTAAGTTCATTTTGTTGGTTATTTATATATTATGGACCTGATTAAGATGGAACTTATTACATTAATATTCATGTCTTCACTGTTCGTTGATTGTGGACATAAATTTTGACTGCATATAGAGATCCTTCACACATTACAGCACATAGCATACTTCATATTGCTTACCTGGAATGGGCAGGAAAGAGTTTCAACAGGCACATTTCAGATAGAGACACTATTTCAAACCTACAAATTGGTGTGTCAGCTAGAAGCCCTCTTGTCAGTCCCTCTCATCCCCTCTTGCAATTCCAGTTTCAGAGATTTCCTTCACACCGTGCACCTGTTGTTATCGGTTTCAACGAAACATCTCTGTTACTAAGTGAGGGAACTTGAACTTCATCCAGCCTTCCAGTCTGTAACAACTGTGTGGCCTGAGCCCAGTTTCATTAATAACAGAAATGTAAAGAGAATTGTGAAATAATGGGACTTAATGCCAATGAATGATTTGAAAAATGAATCTACACAATGTGAATACAAGAAATTATACTGGGGTACTATGTAGACTATATTTCCATGATCATTAGGTGTAATAACTTAGCTGTTTTGTTGTGAGCTATATTGTTGTATAGTGAATGTGTTGTGTTAGTCCGACACATGCTGTGTACATTTACTGTCTGCTCACATAGTATATCATTTGGTATATATGAACATTGCTCCTCCACATAATGAATGGATGAATGCGTGTTGAATTGTGTCAAATAGGGAGTGAAAAGTTGTTGGCTTCTGCTGCTGCTTTGTGCAAGTCACACCTGTGTCTAATGAGTAATGACAAAATCACGTAGCAAGTATCACAGTATTCGAATTGAACATGGGGAATACTGAACAGGAATGTGCTTGAGTAGCATGAGAGGGTTAGGAAGAAAAGTCAGATTGATAAACCAGATAGAATTTATATGTAGTATGTTGTAACTTGTATATATTTAAACTAACTAACTAACTAAATCAGTGGAGCAAAGTCCTTCTTGAGAAGCTAACAATTTCTCAGCTGGTCAAGAAATTCACCACATTGTATGGATCATAGTGGTTCAATACTTTGTTCACAAGAGCCTGTCATTCGTCTGTATGCTCATTCCTCAGCCAGTTTACCAATTTAGACCATCCCATTCTATTTATTTAATATCCATTTTAATGTATTTATACTTTCTGTACTTAGATCTTAAAAGTGGTGTATTTCATTTAGTATCTTAACAAAATTGATGTGTGTGTGTGTGTGCGTGTGTGTGTGTGTGTGTGTGCGCGCGCGCGCGCGCGTGCGTGCGTGCGTGGGTGCGCACGCGCGTGTAGAGAATGTTGCCCAAATGTCTGAGTAATTTAGAATCATCTTCACATGAAAATGTACTGCATATGCTTTGTCTATGAATGGTGTATGAACACTGTTTGTGCTATTGTGTTTTAAGTTGCTGCCTGCCAGTCAACTTACATTTGTGTGTGGACATTAATGACGATGGGTGGCTTTACTGGTTACAGCTGCAAGCGCAGGTCAGTGACGATCACCTATTGCTCAGAAAGCTGCAAGAAGAGGAGGGGCACACAAAGGAGGTGCTGGAACAAGAGCTGCATAAACAGAGACAGCACATTGCACATCTGAATGATTCGCATCACGAGGTGATGGCCGAGATTACAGTGCATGCAGACAGAATTAATGTTAGAAGTTTGAAGGTGTAGGGGTTGTATGCCTGTGGACTGCTGCCATAAAGAAGTCTTAGATAAGATGCAAGTCTTCTAGGATATGATGCTGTGCTGTTGGGTATATAGGAACAATTGTAGTGCCTTCAACTTCACAGTCAGGTAGTCCTGTTTTCTTGGACTGTTCGACACTAAAGATGAAGGCATTGCAATTCCACGACAGCATGGCATTCCATCCCACAGACCTTGATATTCAACAGCACTGCTGTGAGATCCTCAAATCTTGCAAGTGTGACATAAGTTTAAAGGTTTATGACAAAACCGTGTTATAAAACTGACATCGGTTGGACTGTCCCCCCATCTTAAGCTTTTAAAACATCATTTTAGGAGCACAGCCACCCTCCATAACTGTGTGTTCAACTGAATGCAGTCACTCTATCTCTGTCAGCTTAATGAAAAATTGTCCCCTGCTCCCTTCCTCTAGTTCAGATAGCAAAAATGTTATCCTAACTCCTCTGCACCACAAGCATGTCGTAGAGAACTTTTTTTTTGGGGGGGGGGTCTGCTAGTAGGATATGTACCACAACCTGCATTTTATTAGTTTCTCTCATATTTTAGTTATTGTGTATTACCCTTGATGTCAGGAGTGCCTTGTTTAGTATATTTGGGTAGTATGTGAGAAAAATTTCAGAATTTGAAATTTTGGATAAAAAATTAACATGACGTTGGAATTTCAGTAAATTTTTGCAATGTGGACGTAGTTAGCCATTGACTATATGAAGGTAATGCTTTTTGTGAAGAAACATTTATCCTTTGAAGTGCCATTTTGAAACATGCAGAATGCACATTACAAAGGAATGAGAGGCTCCACCTTTGTGTCAGGAGACAGACATGCTATTGATGTGGCTACACTTTTTTGTCAGGAGGCAGACATACTACTGATGTGGCTCCACTTTTATGTCAGCGGACAGAAATACTTTTGATGTGGCTCCACTTTTGTGTCAGGAGACATACATACTGTTGATGTGGCTCCACGTTTGCATCAGGAGGACAGACATACTGTTGATGTGGCTCCACTCATGTCAGTAGATAGACAGAAATGCTATTGATGTGGCTCCACTTTTGTGTCAGGAGACAGACATACTGTTGATGTGGCTCCCCTTTTGCATCAGGAGGACAGACATACGGTTGATGTGGCTATTTTTAAAGACAAGTGAAATTTAATTTTTATTACAAGCATCTGTTTTCACTCTTTCCTGTATAGAGTTGATATTTTGGTCATGTATTCAGTGTGTTTGTAAATTACCCGTTGAGGGTATGAAACCTTAACAACAGACAAGAACAGGAATACAAGTTAACCCTTTGCTGCCGAACGACTTATAAAGACATCGGGCAGTGAGCCCTTTAAATTGCTGAACAACTTATAAAGACGTCGCAAATGGTGTGTCGAAGTTTGAGGAATTTTGTTCACTCCTATCTGATGTTTTGGTAAGCTGCAAGACCCATGAAGTTCAGGGTTTCTTTGTGGAGCCAGAATGGACCCCCACCCCCCCCCACCTCCTAAACCCCTTCAAACCCTGATTTATATGTTGACACAAAGCAACTGCACTGTTCTTTCAGTGAGTGATGTTCGAGACACAGCTCGCCTTTGTTTATTGCTGGCCCTGCAGTTCACTGTGGTTTGAAATATCAACACTGGCCTGTGAAACAAACACTAATTGTTGACCAGAAAGGTTGTCAGTGGCATGTTCTACCCATATAATTCAGACAAAACGAATGCTCAAATTCGGAGATATCCACAAAAATTTTTGTTTACAGCTATAGGAGGACCCGCAGACGTGCCTCTTGTAGTGCTGGGGTAATCTGTAGGGGTGTGTGGGGTAGTAACATGCAACACACAGCCATCAGTCTACTAGAAACTTCTTGGGCAACCTCAAATAGCTGGAATTTTATTCAGTAGTCACATTGTAGCTTTAGATCTGTTTTGCTGTCATTGTAGAAGACGTTCATATATCAGTGGCATTACATTTCTGCATCTGTGCCCAGTCATACAGAGGAGTCTAAATAAGGCAGACTGTTGTGATGTGTTGAGCAATGGCCAGGAAAAAAATCAAACTTTAGGAAGAAGCCATCAGTGTAATTCTGGTTGCTGACACCGACTCAGAATCTGGCGCTGAGGCTAGCGATATTGAAAACTATTTTGAAGAACAACAACAACAATGACAACAATAACAACAACAACGACGACAACAACAATGACAATGACAACAACAGCGATGATGATGACGACGACGACAACAACAACAACAAGCCTCAGCAGAAGTCGAACCACAGGCTGCAACAAGTGGCGGATTACCAACCTGGGGACTGCCTCAAGAAAAGAACATAAATATTCATACTTTTGTCAGTCCAGCAAAAGGTGTGATAAAAAGTGAGGCTCCACACATCAATGTAGATAGCTCACCACTGTCTGTGTTGATGTTGTTTTTCACAGGAATTTTTCATCTGCTGGTGGAACAGACTAACGTAAACTACTAACAACACTTAGACAGACAAGCTGAACCTAGACGCTGACTGCCTGACATTACATTGCTGGACATGATGACATTCATTGCCTTAGCTCTGCAGATGGGACATGCATTGAATAACACACTACATGGCTACTGGTTGAGACTCAGAAAGCTACACAATCCGTTTTATGGTGAGACCATGACACGAGACAGATTTTTACACATACTGTGTTTTCTGCATTTTGCGAACAATTCACAGATACCTAACAAAGGCGAAGAATGTGACAGACTATGGAAACTAAGGACTGTCTTTGACAATCTGAATGAGGCTTATGCAAAATTCTGTAACCCCTCGGAGCATTTGGCATTGGACGAGGTAATTGCAAAATTCAAGGGCAGGGTTATCTTCAGGCAGTAAATTTCAAAGAAAGGAAAACGTTTCGGCATCAAAATTTACAAACACTCTGATGAATCAGGATATACATATGACATGAGAGTTTACTTGGGTGGAGACTCACACTCTGCCACTGACAACATGACTGCAACACATGCAAATGTTAGACATTTGACTTGCATAGATGAAGGCTTAGGATACAAAATATTTATGGACAATTTCTTTTCATCCCCAAGACTTTTTGATGACTTGGACAGATGTAAAATAAATTCGTGCGGGACATTACGGCCCAACAGAAAAGACATGCCCCGTGACTTTGGACCAAAATAACAGAAATTGAAGAGGGGTGACATAAGGGTGAGGACTAGGGGAGGTCTGTCCAGACCGGCCCTGGGGCCCACCCAGCATCCTGTACAATGGATACCAGGTCTTTCCCAGGCATAAAGACTGGCCAGGGTGTGATGCTGACCCCTCACCTCCTAGTGCTGTGGTCAAGAAAGGGTAGAGCTATACCTCTATTCTGCCAATGGGCCGTACGGCCTGTACAGAGCCTCAGTGCCTGTACAAGGGTGCACTTTACCTTTTACTAGGGAAAGGTTTGACCACATTTGTTTGGAAGGACAAACAAGAAGTTTTCATGCTGACTAACATGGACCCACCACCAGCAGAAGGAAATTTTTGTAACAACAGCAACTGCCCTGTGAAACCTCACATCATGGAATGGTGCAACTGGCACATGGGTTATGTCGACAGTTCTGATCGTATGGCCAACAGCTATTCAATGAGTCAACGTACCTTCAAGTGGACCAGGAAATTGTTTTTCCACCTTCTGGATCTAACAGTGCTCAACAGTTGGATACTGTTATCTTCATGTGGGGCTATATATACCCACTGAGATTTCAGGCTCCTTCTGGTGAGGAATTTGATTGAGGAAGCTGGTAAGAGCCAAGATCACCCCACCCCAGATTGGTTGGAAGACCAAGTGCGGGCACAAAAGATGTTCTGTGACTCGAGAATCGCCATAACAAACAATGGCCAGCAAAATCATCCACCCATCTTCACTGCCATCTGTGTTCTTCTCATAGCCAGAGAAAGGGCATAGTGTATAAATGTGCCAGATGTGATGTGAGCCTGTGCGTGGTGCCTTGTTTCGCAGAATATCACACCAAAGTAAATTTTTAAATCACCCCAACTGTGAATACTGTGTGTCTTGATAAAACAGTGATCCAAGGTCCCACAGACCTTCTGCAGCAACCAGAATTATGTGAGTAATGAACTATTTACACCACATTTTATATAAAGCGCAATTCACGGGCCTAAATTTATTATAAAAATAGGTGAACATTTTTTTCCCAGATTAACCAATTCATATGCAGAGTGCAAAATTTTATTTTGTTAAATTTGAAGGAAAAGTTTATGAGATATGCTTTTTTTTCCTAAGAGTAAGCATTAAAAATTAAAATCCCCAGTTAAAAGTCTCAGCAGGCTGCCGTTGCATGGAGGGATTTAATTCCAGCTTTAAAGGGTTAACAAATCCTTGTGTACTAATAAGAAGCATGACAGAGAGTCACACATTGAAACATCCAAAAGATACCTAACAACTCCGTACATTATGTTACCATCATGGCTGTTTGAATACTATCGATGGCAAAGGTCGTCAGCGTATGACAACTGCATTGACGTTGGTGGTGACACAGGAGTACATCCAGCAATTACACTTTTATGACACTGACTGCTGTATTCCAGTTCAAAATAAATTGGGCTGAATTGCAGTTGTGTCTTGTGCATGCAGTGCTAAAGTTATAAGCTGGACATTTTAACCAGTGGTGACAAGTGGTAAGTGCAGTTGCAGGAATAGGAGCGTATGTTTTTGACAGGATATATGTTTTCTTAGCAAGGTTAACGCAAAGATGAGGGGTCCTACCCACAATGTGAAGGTCAGAGCTGTTTTCATCGGGTCAGTTATGGTAGTTTGCGTCTTAAACAAGGACACAGAGGGATCATGAACTGGATATGTCATTGCATTTATTTTTACTTTTAGTTAAGTAAGACACTCTAGCATTGTGGTTGGGTTTTTGGTACTTCTGTTTCATATTCAGGAGGTCCCACATGCAGTTTCTATCTTTCAGAAGCCACAGTTTTGTTATTGTGACTGCAAGAGCTTGCCGATGGTCTGAGCTGAACAAGTCCAGCCCACATCCATTACATTTCTGACTGGAATTAAATGGCCAGTGTGATGTGCAAGAAACCAGAATTTAAATGATAGTTACATAAATAGGGCCAGATGTGTAGTATGTTGAGCGTCGCACGCATCACACTGCATGGTGCATGTACCTGATGTTGGCACCAAAGCCTTAAGAAGTAAATGTGACATGGTTAATCGTACGTTGATATTGCCTTTTAATTCCCCCCCACCATCTTCTCACTACAGGGACCCAGGTTCAGTTCCAGCCCAAGTCTGTGTGGGATTTGTGGTGGATAAAGTAGCACTGGGAAAGGTTCTTTCCCAAGTACTTCAGTATTTTCTCTCAGTATTATTCTCCTTACACATTTATTCATCTGTCAGTGATGCTGTTTTGTCTTTGCAGCTGATAGCATTGTTAAATAACACATGTAAATGGTACGTTAATGTCTCAGATATTTAAATGCATTGAAGTTTCAAAAAGTAAGGTAACAGATCCTCAGATGCCTAGGACTTTATGGCAGATGGTATGCTTCAGACCTCCACATTGTCACCGTTAACATTTGAGTATCTGTCCCAGCATGGCATCAAAGCTTTTTTCCCAGTATAGAAGAAATTGGTGTCAAATGTCATTAACCACTAGGTTACAGCTTGGTTCATGTCAGCATTTGTTGCAAATTGGTTGTCAGTCTGGCACTTGTTAAGGGGCCCAAAGAGATGGAAGTCTCTGGGCTTAATACTGCCAGCTGGACTTGTGCGTGATTAACCCTTTAACGTCGGAATTAAATCCCTCTGAGCAACGCAGTCTGCCAAGGTATTTTACTGGGGATTTTAAACTTTAATGCCTACTCTTAAAAAAAAAAGCATAGCTCATATACTTCTTCAAATATAGGGAAATAAATTTTGCACTCTGCTTATGAATTGGTTAATCCGGGAAAAAATGTTCACCTATTTTATATAATAAATTTAGGCCTGTGAATCGCATGCATTATGTAAAATGTGGTGTAAATAGTTCATTTGTCACATAATTCTGGCTGCTGCATAAGATCTGTGGCACCTTGGATCACTGTTTTATCACGACACATAGTATTCACAATGAGGGTGATATATTACAAATTTACTTTTATGTGGTATTCCTCGAAACATGACACCATGCACAAGCCCATGTCACATCTGGCGCACTTTGTGCCCTTTCTTTGGCTGCGAGAAGAACGCAGATGGCAGCGCAGTTGGTTTGATGATTTCGCTGGCCAGTGTTTGTTACGGCAACTTCTGCTGAGGCTTGCTGCTGCTGTTGTTGTTGTTTCTCTTCTTCTTCTTCTTCTTCTTCTTCTTCTTCTTCTTCTTCTTCTTCTTCTTCTTCTTCTTCTTCTTCTTCTTCTTCTTCTTCTTCTTCTTCTTCTT
>Ga0268261_10003518_pt1 | contig 11543 bp, 7 predicted proteins | sample TergutNc150P1_FD_190353 | JGI IMG/M metagenome (GOLD analysis project Ga0268261, IMG submission 190353) | Nasutitermes corniger P1 segment gut microbial community from laboratory colony in Florida, USA - Nc150 P1 (SPAdes) (version 2) | ecosystem: Host-associated > Arthropoda: Insects > Digestive... | reverse complement strand
GGGGGGGGGGGGGGGGGTTGGGTTGGGTTGGTTGGTTCAGTGGGAACACACCAGAGTTCATTTCATTGGCTGTTATTGATAGCATTCAGTTGTATATATTGGTATGGTAAGTACTGCCTTGTGTCTTTAGTTGTGAATAGTATTTAGCATGTTAACCATTGGCAAGGAATACATAATCAGTTTTGTAGATCAAATTTTGTTGTGGACTGAGTGTAGTTTCACAGAGAGGATAAAATGTGGATAAAAGAAAGCAGAAATCTTTCAGAGAAGTGATATAGTAGATGTTTTAGCAAACGTTGATGCCCAAACTCAAACATGTGTTGACCTGGCATAGCTCTTGGGACCTACACTGTCTACATTAAGAAAGCGTAGTGAAAATCTGTGAAACAAACTACTATCACTTGTCATTGTACATGCTGCTATAAACAATGTTAAAGTATCTTCCCACAAAATATGTTGGCCAATACAAATTCCTGGATAACCAGCAGGGTATTTGAAGGTTACCCTTCACCAAAATCTGTGAAACAAACTACTATCACTTGTCATTGTACATGCTGCTGTAAACAATGTTAAAGTATCTTCCCACAAAATATGTTGGCCAATACAAATTCCTGGATAACCAGCAGGGTATTTGAAGGTTACCCTTCACCACTGGACAGGAAAATGGGCACTAAAAATTGAAAAGTTCTGCTTTGCATTGATAGTATACTGCTCATTCGAAGAGCACAACATTTTTGAGGAACATAAAGAGCTAACAGTACCACCCAACTACAGCTTTTAGATTTGGGAATCATTCATGCATTCCTGTGAAGTTCAAGAAAGTAGTTTATTTGCTAGACTGTTGCCATGATAGATCGCGAACTGCTCGAAGGTACTTCACGTATGAAGTTGGATGTATTGTCTGGTATGCATTTCTCTAGCAGAAGCCTGGAAGTTGGTAACTCTGACTGTTATCAAGAACTGTTGCTCAGTGTGGTTTTCAGATTGATCTTGTCTGTGGCATTGACAACAGTGCACTGAAACTTACTGAAGATGAAGAAAATGATTGGCATAGTTTGCAACCTCTTGGATTGCAGATTGAGGACTACATGGTATTTAATAGTGATGTTGAGGTTCACAGGGCCCAGAGTATTGATCAGATGTTTGGATGAGCATTTGGCTAGGTCAGAAGAATGATCAGAAGAGGAGGAGAAGTGGTGGTGGTGGTGGTGGCGGGGGAATGCACTGAAAGATCCGGAAGTGGCCAGAGACTAAATGTGCCAATTTCGTATTTAGGACTATTACTATAGTGTGCAGAAAACCTAAAAATTAACTGTACAGATTGAGAGCTAAAGAAAAGAAAAAGAAACCACTTAAGTGACTGACTAATGGATACATGCTGCATATCACTTCTGTTATGACAATATATTGCTGGGTTATTGTGTTTACTTTGTGACTAGCAACACCCTCCTCCCCACTGTTGTGCTGTTTTCAGTTTAAAATGTGTGAGGATGTTTCATGTGGGTGTTAACCCATAATGGTGTTCTTGTAACACAGTGTGACAACGCTGTGAGGAAGATGTCTGCAATTTACATGTGTGTATCATGTTATATTTATATTGTAAAAGTTTTCAAAATTTCATATTGTAAATGGTTGCTGAAGTGCAGTGACAAGGCAACCCACATTTTTATGCAATGTGTAATTTTCACTTCCTTGATCCTTTACTTTCCTTGATTTTGCAGGTGGTCCTGACAGAAGTGTAAAATTGGAGTTTTGTACTGTATGTGATTTTGATAAAACTTGCACATAGCTGAGGGATACCAGTGGTTAATGGTGTGTTTGTATGTGACACAGGACTGAGTCTTCTCAAGAAGATGAGTGGTCAGATATGCAGGGCTTGCCACAGATTCTTCATTAATGTGGAGGATGCTAAAACCCATTGCCGCACTTTAATGCACTACAACAATTTTGTTGCATTGGTCAAGGAGAAGGTAAATTACCCACTCATTTCTGCTGTTGCTGTGTAGAAGGAGTCATCTTTGTTTATTAAAAGTGTTGGCTGATTGAAGTGTTTGTTTCTTTGTTGATCCTTTGATGGAAAAGTACAGGGACATTTTAAGTGTCCCCATGCACTGTTATACTTGGACCATTTGTGTTGTGGCTGTTAGGGTAATGATTAATGATTTTTTTCAATGAGTGAGTCTGCACGCAATATAGTTAAGTACATTGTAATTACTGTTGAGTTTGTATTCGCCATATACGAAGAAGGTTCTGGAAATGGTGTGTGATGTGAGGTATTGCATTCTTGTACTGAAAAGAGTGCTGTCGTAAGTGGACAGATGTTCAAAAATGATGTCAGATTGTGAGTTACACATCATTGTGCACTGATATTCTCAGAAGTTCAGTGGGCTGACTAATGCTAGTGTCACTCAGCATATCACATGCGAATATATAAAATCATCTAATGGCTTTCCATGGATTAAAATGTAATTGTATGTAGACCAGCAACTGTTACTATGGTGGATGTATACATTGAGATGAAACCAAGCTTAGTCATTTAACAGAATTCATGTGGGGGTCAATTGCTAATTCTCTGGATTTATGAGGCCACCTGTAAGACCCATTTGCTAATGAGAGGATAATAATGAAATGGATATGTAAGAGGAACCAACAAAATGCACACTTTTTTCTCCTTAGTGATTTAATTGAACTATATTTGTCTTCGACATGTTTTGAACAACTAAGCGTTCATCATCAGGAAGAATGTACAAGCAGCTTTGTGGTATTTTATCATGCGTCTGTATGAACAGTCTAGTCGCTGCCAGGGTGTGAAACATTCTGACAGTGACTAGACAGCTTATAGAGATGCATCATCTTCCTGATGATGAACATTTAGTTTTTTTAAACATGTCGAAGACAATATAGTTGAATTAAATCACTGATGGGAAAAAGTGTGCATTTTGTTGTTTCCTCTTACATAGTATACCAGAAAACATAAAAAAAATGAATGGCTCTTTAAGAACTAATGGATGGGAGGACATGGACTGGACTCATCTGGCTGAGGATGGGGAAAGTGATGGATTGGTGTGAATGTGGTAATGGACCTTAAGGTTTTTGGAAATGCAGAAAATTGATTAGCTGAGGTACTGGTAATGTCCCTAGAGGGGCCGCTCCATGAAATTGCGATACGTTCTATTTTTTTTCTCTCTTTTTTGGAGTGGGGATGGTTGTGTGGGGGGTAATGGTGAATATGGACATTAAAGCTTAGGAAAGTGGGTGATATTTAACATTGAAGTAATTGGATTGGAATCTTAGAGATCATCCTTCACACTACCTTCCACAAGTGCTACCTGCTGCCTCAGCAGTGTGTATCTTACAGGTATTCTTACTGTGTCCACAGGCAAAGGCTGCTGAAGCTAAGGAGAGAAGAGAAGCAAAAGCTGAGGCTAAAAATAGGGAAGGAAGTGCAGAAAAGACCGAGAAGGTAACATTTTAAGAACAGAGGAAATTAAATTTTGAGATCTTACATTCCAAGATGCATTTCAACTAATGGAATAACTACACTATTTTATAATATTTTTCTGTTTCTTAAGTTTATAATATTTGATTATATAGAAAGTGCACAGATTTGAGACACCCACAGGTTTGTTTTCAAGCTTAAGATCTTCTAGGATATGACACTGTGTCTTTAGGTGAGTGGTTCCTGATACCCTGAATGAACATAGTGCTTTCATATACAAGGGTCTAAGGCCCAAGACCAGAATCCTCATACGTAGAGTTCCTCAGTAAGGAGGTTTAGAATGTGACAGTTCTTGTAATCTTTTGTTCTGATAAGTAAAGTACACTGCAGCAGAGACAGGAATAATGAGTTGTGCATATGTTTGTTGCTTTATTTTAAAATAGTGGAATTTGATGGTCACTTGGGAATTACTGTGTATGTCAATTGACTTTTATTTAATAGGGAGTCAAACGTACAGAAGATACGAGCACAGTGGATGATGAAGGAAATTGGAAGCGTCGCAAAGTGGCAAACGCTGAAGAAGAAGATGAGGATGCCGATGCAGACATACGTACGGCACCTGATGAAGCTCGGGTAATTGACACAGTAGTTACAAAACCAGTAGTGAAAGAAGAGACTTCAGAGAAAGTACCAACCAATGGGAGTGAGAAATATGATCCATTGGAGGCAGATGCAGAGGAATCTAATCCAGAAGATGAGAGCAAAGATGCACAGTCTGAAATGCCAGTGCAGGAGGAGGAAGAGAAAGGGAAGATAAAGGATGATACTCTTGGAGATGATAATTTGTGGGCAGAGGTGGATCGTGACATTGGAAGTCTTCTAGAGACTGTTGACGGTGAAGCTGAGACAGAGAGTCTGAATGATATGATGGAAGATGAGTTGCTAGCTGTAAAACAGGAACCAGATGCTGCCACAAGGGGTGGCCGCGGCAGCCAACGAAACAAGGCAACCAGAGGATCCCCAGCTGCCAAGACCCGTGGAAAGAAGAAGAAGTAATTCAAGGCGTTCTTTTACCTGCTGACAAGAATAAGTAGTAAGAAAAGTATGTTTTATCTTATTACAGTATAAATCAAGACAGAATAAGACATAGATGTTTTCAGCTTGAAGTGACACGTGTATGACTAAGTCAAGTGCACACCCCTGTATACACAGTGCATGTGAAAAGTCAGGACAGCAGTTCTGAAGGTCTGGGGGGGGGGGGGGGGGGGGGGGGGGGGTGAAACCCATTTAGAATAGTCACAGTGGGATTGTACACTTGGTACACCACACTTTTAATTGTCGAAACATCTCATGATTCCTGCAAAGTTATCTCTTGGAGATGAGCATTAACATGGCTTTGGATGTTATGAAAATCGTTTCCCATGCACCTTCATTTTAAACCACAGCAAGGAAAGCTTCACCTGGAGTCAAATCCATCTGTTGTTGGGGGGTTAATCCAGTAACTGCTTTTTGTGGAAGAAATTTTGAAGAATTTGTGTGAAATTTGCAGGTACCTTGTTAATTCAGCAACCATTCAGCTGTAAGTAAAATTATGCGTATATTGTTTTCCCTTATGGAACAATGTTACTGTGAACGATTCCTCTTTAATGCCCCCCCCCCCAAAATGCACTTGCTTTCAGTTATTTTGAGCACCAATCAGCTTCGTTGCATAGTCTGTGACCATACGCCAAGCAACACCACTATGATGCAACAGTCCAGTCTGAAACAGGAAATTCTGACGTGTTTCACTGTGGAATTTTTCATGAACATTAATATTGTAACACTGCTCCATTGTGACTTGTTATTTTGACATGCCTTCAAAAGAAAAAATCATAGGGCTAACTGAATTTTGTTGCTTTTGTTTCAAAGAGGGAGAATAGGTGCTTAGTTTCTGCATGGCGGACATGTATTGGCTGTATTCGTATGAATGTAGGTAAATGTGTCTTGCTACCTTTCACATGCAGTGTGTATCATATTCATTTGTATATCTGAGGTACAGTAATACATCAGCATAGTTTATTGGGAAGTCTGGAGAATTTAGACTCTTGTAGTGTATTATGACTTGTGAAATTAATTTACACATTGTACTCATGTATGCAGAATAGGAAGTCCAGTTGTGAGAATGATAAATGCGGTTATACTGGTGGTTTCGTGCTCTCTGCAAAACCCAGACTCTAACGGTATAATATCCCCGCAGTTCGGAACACAAGTACAAGAAATTGGAGGACCGAAGTCTAATTCAAGTACTTGTTCATTTATAATTACAGATGATAGATAGAATGAGTCAGACACGATTAGTGCACATATTATTCATTTACAAGGAGTAGCTTAAGAGTTGACATGTTTCGACCCTCTTCATTAAGCCATCATCAGGTAATAAGTTTTTATCGAGGAACTCTTAAGCTACACCTTGTAAATAAATAATACATGCACTAGTTGTGTCTGACTCATTTTATCTATCATTTATGATTGTATCTAACACAACAGGATGGTCCACTTAAAGATGTTCATTTATAATTTGTTGTCATATTACTGATTTAATTTAAACAAGTGTATTTTGCTAGCAGTTCTGTACTTCACACGTTCTCCCACTTGTGTGATTACTGGCATGATTATTCGGAAGCTGCACAGGATTGTGTGATCTGTCAGGCAGTCGGCCTGGATAGCAGTCAGCAACTGGAGTACTGATGTTTGTACTAGTGAGTAGTATTGAATAATTTTGTTACAGTCTTTCAGTAGATACAAAATGATAGCAGCTTAACAGGCTGATTAAGTATGGCACAATTTGTGATGTGACTCAGATGGTATAGTTTCACTTTGTATGTCTTTGCTTTCCAAGCAATGTGTGACTATATCTTTCATGCACATTCATGCAACTGAGCTGTAATTCTGATAAATGCATTGTACAGGTCTGTCATTCAACACAATGTGTGCCTGAATGCTCCATTATTGGTATCTTTCTGAATCCCTGGTATTTCTTTCAGCTACAGAGGTATAGTAAAACATTAACTTACCTGATAGTAGAAAATATCATTGAGTTTGATATAATTTGCAGTTAGTATCTAAGTATGTACACTTTGCAATGCAGATGTTTGAAAATTTAATTTGTGGGTAGAATTAACAGTTGCCAGTGAACGGCAAATAGCAAAATCTGAATAAATCTCAGTCTTGGTGTCCCACAAAAGTAGTACGCATTGTGTTAGAGTTGTTTTCACCCAGCAGATTGACCAGGATGAAGAAAACAAGTCAACGTTGAGCTAGCAATAAGATGAAAGCTTCCTGGGGGGAGAGTTTGTTCCTTGAAAGGGGATGAGGGAAAATCCTATGCAGAACATCAATGAAAGTTCTCTGTTTATGATCAGCTATGGATGTGTTGCTACAAAATGAAACAGGATGGGCTGTCAGTTGCAGGCTGTGTACTGTGTGGTGATGCATTGTATAGTAGTCAGGTCATCTAGGCCGTGGGGAGGGGTGGTCCAGATTACCCAGGAATCTGGATCACCGAGAGGTAACTCTGTGGTACAGGGTAATATACAAAAATGTCATCACTCAGAATTAAAGTATAACTACTTAGAGCCTAAGTACCCACTTCACAGTAAATAATAATAGTAGTAATAATAATAATAAAAATTAAATACAAGAAAGAGAAAACATGCATACTGATAGACATGGCAGTAAATTTGTACAACATGGAAGAATACGTTTACAAGGGTCTGTTAACCCGAATTTTTCATGTGCCACTCCCAGGTATTTTTGTTTGCAGTCACTAAAAATATATAATTTTTCTGTCATGATTAGTTAGTGCTTTGGGAGTATTGCACAGCAAGGAGTTGCAGAGAGGTCTCGAAGTGTTACATGCAGTCATTTATATACATCAGTTTATGCACTCAGTAGTATTTTAAGTTGTACATAAACTTCTGAATTCCTACGTGTTTCAGTGATCATTTATCATGCTCATGGAGTCATGGGTACAAAGGAAATATTGCTACATCAATCTCACATGTACATTGACATCTCCTTTGGCATGGCACTTTTGTCATTGAAGAATGTAGGAGGGTGAAGTTTGTGTATAACAGACAGTGCTTTTGTATGCATACATACATGATTGCAAGCACAATGCATGGAATGAATAATATTAAATGTTTTAATGTGTTACATGCTTAATTGTTAGTGTGTCTGTAAGGTTGGGTTTTCACTTTTCAAGTATAATCATGCTGATAACTCTGTGTGCAAGATCAGTATTGAAAAAAGAGAGAACATTATGTGTTTGACAGTTTTAACAATGGTATGAACAACTGGAGGGGGTATTTGGTTGTTCCTAGAACACACAGTGGTTACAAGTCCCAATTTGTTGTTAGTCATGTATGATTTTGCTTTTAAGTCAGTATATTGTATTTCTAAAGTGTTATCTTAAATGGGGAAAAAGACATCACAGTTGGGTGGTTGGTAACAGTGATTTGTTTTCCCAAGAAGTGGGTTTAAATCTGAGGCTGGAGACCAGCCATCTGATTGGATAATACCTGATATTAGACAGTCTCAGCTGCTTCATTCTGCATCCTTTCCAAGTCTGAACTTATGAAAATGACCATTTGACACCACATGGCAGGGATCTAAAATTTGCCAAAAGGAGCCGTCTCCAGATTCTAGGTGCCAGAAGGTTGACATGAAGCAGGTTTCATATGGAGGACACTGAGAAAAAAAGTGCAGTAATTGTGTTGAAAATATTAGATGCTGCCACACAAAACTTAGTGGCCAGGTGCCACACAATTTCTATACCCATACCATATGGCCAGAGTTACAGCCTACATTGGATATTAAAGATTTTCTAACCAGCTGATATACAAACACATCCACTATTTAATTAGTGCACTTTTTTGCCCCTCAAAAGTAATATTGTCTTCCTCAGGGGTAGTGTGTATTTAGAGGTTATTAAATGACACTATCATTAAGTCGAACTGTGTCATGAAATAACTGGATGATAGTGAACATTTGAGCATAAGCAAGTGGTTGCAGTGTAAGTAACTGTTCTAATATTTATTTGGAGAAGCTTAGAAAGGTGATGAAAAACTATGAATAGTTGGTGTTTGATGGAGATTGAGCTGGAAACATCCTAAATACAGGTTGGTGCATGTGCCAACTTGGTCAATTCGTGGGTGTTCTTGGTCGTGCCCGTGAGGTTTCTGCTGCTACTGCAAATTTCATTTGCTAACTATTTTGACAGTTCAAAAGCCACGTTGAGTGGGTAGACTTAGTATTATTGTAATGGATAGTTATTGGAAATTTGCAGTACATCAGAGGTTCATATTTTCTCTGTACTGTGTTGTCAAAGACTAATGAAATGTTTCTCCTCCAATAATACTGTAAAAACCTGTATATGGAACATTGCTTTTATCATTGTGGGCCCCTAGAACCAGTCCAAATGAATCCCTGTATACAATGAGTGAATGTGATCATTTACAAAAGAACAGGATTTCCTGCCTTCCAAATTAATTTCAATAAATTTTATGGAGAGAAGAGCAGTTTATGTAACAGTACAGTCTAAAATTGTGAAAGCAACAAGCAATGTGGATTTTTGTGCGTGATGTAATAGTTGCAGTCACAGAGTAATCTGCATGTGTATGATTTTGCCAGTTCCAGTGTAATTGTTTTTTTAATTGATGGAATTTGAATATCAGTAAATGTAGTTGGATGTGCTGGATTCAGTTTTTTTGCAGTGTAAATGTTATTAAAGTACAGATACATGTTGCTGACCCAAATCTTTGCATTTTTCTTTCAAGTTGTCATCATTTAGTCATCACTTTCCTTGTTTTCTTGCCACATTGCCATATCACTGATGTTTAAAATATGTGGTACAATATTGAATATAGAAAATGGTTTCATTTATTCTGCTAGTTAGTGTTAAAAGGTCCTTAGTTTTGCTTTTAAATTTCAGTAAAGTTTGGTTCAGTCCTTGACAATTGTGGCTCTCTGAAGATGGAGATCATGGTTAACGTTTTGTGGCTCATCTTTATTCCATGCAGTTAAATAAGGAAATTGAAGTTGATATGATGCTGTATTTTGGTTCCTTTGTATTCAGAATAAACTTATGAAATAACCTAAATTTGTCTGCGAATGCACACATGTCATTCCTTGGGCCGAAGTTGGTAGCTGTTTATGTATCCAGTACTCGTGTTGTTTATCAGAAGTGACAGGTTCCACTCTTAAAGTATGGTTCTGAATCATGAAACTGTTGGTACTGTCAGCATTTAATGTGAAATGATACGGATGCTCATCCCACATGCGTTACGAATTTTTATATGTAGCGACAGTACAGTGTTCAGAAGTTCGTTTGGGGTGTCAAGTTGACGCCGTTCTTCGTGAAATTGGGCGGACACACATTGTGGCTTAATAGTACTGGCCTCAGTCTATCCAGTAACAGGTGGCATCAGTGTGCATTTGTAAAGTCCTGCGTAAAATGGTGACGGTCACGCCATTTAGACTGGCGGTCCGAAACAACGAAATCACTATTGTGGCCAGTCAGTCACATAAAAGCACGCTGCACCTTCTACAACCCCCACCCCCAACACTGCCGAGCACATTTAGGTACTCGACAATAGTTATGCCTGGCTACCGTGTGTGGCGCTGGTATGTCTCATCGATCAAATGCCTTTCCCACCCCCCTTAGGCCGTAACAAGTGTGATTAGAGCACCCAGGTGTGAATCCCTGGAAATAAGGACTTGTGGCGCCTCAAATGGCTGTGACGGAGTTACTTGTTACTTGTAGCCGGCTTGGCTCAGTGGGTGTGTTATGTATGTGATAGATGGCAGAAAAGGTCCCTTCTGTGTGGAAGGGAAAGGTTACTTGGACTATCAACTCTATAAAGTGTTTTGCGCATTTCGTTTCAGGCCTTGGGTTTGCGCAATCTGTGTAACAAAGCCCCACGTTATGCAGTCCTTGTCATAACAGTAAAACAGAATGCTATGTGGGTTTTTAGGTACTTGTTCTCCTAAAATATTTCGATGAAGGCTGTATATTGACTGAAACAGGGTTTCATGGGGACAAATTTGGGTTTTGGTCTCTTACTGATTGAAGGACTGATGGAAACCTGAAATGACCATGAAACAATATGTTTTGAAGTTTCCATTCTCATGTGGTCTTTTATACACAGTTTCATGGATGATTTATAATGCCTGTGAAACAGAAGTTTTTGGAAGTGTGAGTTGTGGCCCCTTATAGATGGTTTGTGGGAATTTGTAAAGTGACTGTGAAACAGAGGTTATGGAGGTGTTTTTGAGATGAGGCCCTTATACTGGATTTTAAGGAGAAGTTAAGTGATTGTTAAACAAGGTGTTAGAAGCTTAATTTTTTTGTCCCCAAATAGTTTATTTAAAGCAGTCTTTCTGTGAACAGTGAAGCAATCATTAGGGGGTGTATTGGAGATACACCCTCTTATAGATTGTTTGGTGGAGTCCCTTAATCATTGTAACACAAGAGGTTGTGGAGATTATTTTTTATGTTGATTGAAATAGATGGTTTATGTTAGGCTGTATAATTACCTAGAAACTGAAGCTAATGGAGGTGTGTTTGAGCTGTGACCCCCTATAGATGGTTTAATGGTGACCTTAAGTGATAGTGAAACGATGTTTTGCGGGTTTATTTTATTATGTGTCCTCTTAGACATGGTTTGGTGGAGGCTCTAGGAAGACTGGGTTGCTGAAGTATATGGAGGTGTATGTCAGATGACCTAAAATGGTATGATAGAGACTGTCAGTGATAGTAAATCAATATGCTTTGGAGTTTTATTTGTTAGGTGTTCTCTTGTGAATGGTTTAGGTAGGCTTTATAATAACTGTGAAACTGATACGGAGGTGTATTTGATATGTTGCCCTTATTTTTGATGTGATGGAGATCTGAAATGACTGTGAAACAGATGTGGAGGTTTATTTTTTTGTGTGTGTGTGTGTGTGTGTGTGTGTGTGTGTGTGTGTGTGTGTTTCGACTCATGTACCAGTTTTTCTGAGAAATATAGAATGTCTGTTTAACCTTCATCAATATTCGGGATATATTACAAAAATAAAAAAAAAT
>Ga0268261_10003517_pt1 | contig 11543 bp, 4 predicted proteins | sample TergutNc150P1_FD_190353 | JGI IMG/M metagenome (GOLD analysis project Ga0268261, IMG submission 190353) | Nasutitermes corniger P1 segment gut microbial community from laboratory colony in Florida, USA - Nc150 P1 (SPAdes) (version 2) | ecosystem: Host-associated > Arthropoda: Insects > Digestive... | reverse complement strand
CGTCGTTGTGTGTGATCTAGAAACATCAAGAATGGGTGCTCCATATATATATATATGACATTAGTAGCCTAAAGGTTAATAATTTAACTCTTATCCTGCTAACGTGGAGAAAATGGTGAGCTCCTAATAATGCCAGCAAATAGCAGATGGGATTTAATTCGGGGTTTAAAGGGTTAAACACAAAGGAATACATACTTTTTTCCTTTTGTTAGTGACTTCATTAATGACTAGTGGTGTGCAATTCCTGGAGAATGACTTATCAATTTGAGCTTGGGGCCCCAAAATAAATACAGCACATACACTCACACCTCCCCATTCCACCAAATGCCAGTGCAATTCTCATACCCCAGTAAGGAAAAGTGCACCCCTGTGCAGTACGGCCCATAGGGGGAGTAGAGGTATAGCTCTGCACTTTCATGACCAACGGCACTAGAAGGGGGTGAGGGGTCAGCGTCATGCCCCGGCCGCTCTTTACCCCCGGGAAAGACCCGGTATCCATTGTACAGGAGGCTGGGTGGCCCCAGGGCAGATCTGGACAGTTGCAGAAAATCTCTCCCCTACAGGGATTCAATCCCGGACCAACCAGCCCGTAGCCAGTCTCATACCCCTGTAGTGCTCACATATCAATATAATTCACACACCAAGACACTTTTATGTAAGTCACATCAACTTTGCAATACAATGGTTATTTTCCTGTGACATATCCATTAGATCCAGACTCAGTCAATAACAAAATATAGGCCTACCTTTCTTCTGGTTGTTGCCCTCTTCAGAGTTTATGCCATGGGGCAAAGGTTTCTGCCACTAATAGAAGCACCTCTGAAACCGAGTTTTCACTATCATGTGTGTGACAGTCATAAACTGTTTCTGAATTACAGAGATATCCTGAAAATTACACCCTTGCTGCTGTTTCCATTCAACTGTTCCTGAATTACAGGGAAATCTTGAAAACAAATCTCTTATTGCTGTATTCATTCTCAGAAACAAGGGGCCAAATTGGTTGAAAAAGGTGTGTTGGAAACTTCAGACATGATTTGAATGACATAAATTGCTACACTGACAGAGCAGTGTGCATCAGCACATTATCATGGTGAAATAAGCAGTCCTGCTTCTGCCATTATTGTGGATATTGTTGGTGGAACAGACATTGCAAAATCTCCTGGTACTAGTTGCTTAACCATGTGGCCTGAAGGAACAAACTACTGATGACCAATGCCCACACAGTCAAAATTGATCGATCACCATGTTCTTTTGTTTTGACACAGTCTGCCTTACTTTTTTTTGGACATCGAGAAAACAGGCTTTACCACTGCAAATGACTGCCACTTGGTTTCTGGGTCCTTGCAATAAACCAAAATGCTCTTTTTATGATCCTCAAGAGTAAGTATGGTTTTCATTTCATCTATTACTTCTTGGTGTACACACACAAGCGCGCACACACTTGCCAGTAACTTCCAACTTTTCTCACAGTTTGAACCAAACTTAATGCAAATGTATAATTCCTTCAAATCAGCCAATAAGAAAAAGTCCCTCCAACAAACTCATTAGATATTCAGTATCTACTTCCATGTCACAATGTTATGTTTATGAAAGTCTGGAATATTAATTTCCGTAACTTAAAATCAACTTTTCCTGTAGTGTGCTGCTAAGTACTTATGGCATTTATTCTAGAAACTCCAACAAAATTAAATGGCATGAAACATGGTACTTTTCATCACTGCTCTTCAATTTGCTTCAGAATATACAATATGGAACGTACAAGCAAATCAGGAGTCTGAATTTTAAAGGTACATAAACTTCTGTAGTATGCTGATGTTAATTTACTGGGAAAAACACAAAAGCTTAATAGTTGGTGGTAATGAAATGGCCTAGAATAAAATGCAGATGAAACATCATGTCCAGTGAACAGCATGCAAAGAAAATAAAATGGTAAAGAAATGTTATAAATCCTTTAAAGGTCTGGCACAGGTAAAAAACACTTGGCAATTTGCTTAAGGAATCAAAATTGTCTATGTCCCATCTCAAAATCAAAATTGTGTTCATTAAGAAGTCGAGAGCAGATTTAATTCAAGGAATGCCTACCACCGTTCATTCCAGCATGTGCATCTGCTTTACAAAAATACAAAGATTATAACGACTTAGTTTGCCTGCTTTGTGTGTGTGAAGCTTTGTCCCTCACACTGAGGGTAACAGAGGCTGAGGATCTTAAAAACTCGCGGGCTACAGAAGTTGACATGAAACTGCACCACAAGGAACTTCAACTTGTAACTCTTAATACTGCCCATGTTATCTAGAGATGAGTAGGGTACATTGCACACACCACAGAGATGCAGGTCTTTGGAAGACAACCTGCAAGGAAACAGACAACTGGGAAGACATCTGCACTGATTGGCTGACATGAACGAACTGCAAAATCATTGAAAGTGCTGAATTTGTGTAACTGGGAACCATCAGCTTTTGAAGGACTCTCCTCGACACAATTATTACAACCACGCATGAAACAAGTGTGCTCAAACATCCCTAGCAGTTACATTTAATCTTCCATAAACAAATATCTCAAACTTCCATATGCTACTATCATGGAGTATTGTACTGTACATCTGTGCCCTTGTGCAACCGCACCCAAATTCCGGTATCCTACACCTCACTAGATACTTCTGGCAAGATGGGTTAACTTGGTTCAAACTCTCAAAATCCAGTTTCCCATTTCTATTTGACACACAAGATGTGGTAACTTCCTGCCTTGTTTCTAACACACACACACTACTTTATCTGTGGCAACCTGTCAATCATGAGCAGTTATGTGATAAACACGACTTTCCAAAGAACACAAAGGTGAAAGAACTAAATCGGCCAGCGAATTCCCCACATTTATGTGATAAAAACAATTTTCCAAAGAACACAAAGATGAAAAAACTAAATCAGCCTGCGAATTCCCCCGTTATGTGATAAAAACAATTTTCCAAAGAACACAAAGTGAAAGAACTAAAATGACCTGCAAATTCCCCACAGTTTCATGCACAACTCAGAACCTCAGTACTTAAAAAAGATCTCTTAATAATGGGAAAACAAGGAACTCAACACATCTCTTAATACATGTCCTTTATTAACAATGTTGTCAGTGAAAAAACACTAACCAAAACACACATTTCAAGTAAGTTACAAAGATTTGTTTATAAATGAACTTTTTTTAAAGGTTAAATTCTGAATAAAACTAACTAAACGTTTCATATTTCCAAAAGCCGAAACACGTCCCAATTACATATGGCCTCCTCGGAGACGAAGTACGAGATGGAGCGTTGACTCTTTCTGAATGTTGTAATCTGACAATGTACGCCCATCCTCCAGCTGCTTCCCAGCAAATATCAACCTCTGCTGGTCTGGAGGAATGCCTTCTTTGTCTTGGATTTTTGCCTTCACATTTTCTATTGTGTCTGAAGCTTCCACTTCCAGAGTAATGGTCTTGCCTGTGAGCGTCTTTACAAATATTTGCATTCCTCCTCGAAGTCTCAGAACCAGATGGAGTGTAGATTCTGAAATAAAAATTTGCTGTTACTACAAATATTAAAACATGAAACAGAATACAAATATGAGGTAAAACAGCACATTCAGGGACTCCAAACATATTGCAAGCAATGAGACCCACGGCATAACAGGAGTACATTAGGACTACCATCAACAAATCCTTCGCCATACTGGTATCAAAGACGGTACATAATGTCATGGACGGCAAAACATTCCCCAAACAAAATCACAACACGTACCTTTCTGGATATTGTAATCAGAGAGTGTTCGGCCATCTTCAAGCTGCTTGCCGGCAAAGATCAAACGTTGCTGATCTGGTGGAATGCCTTCCTTGTCTTGTATCTTGGCCTTCACATTTTCAATTGTGTCCGATGCCTCCACTTCAAGGGTAATTGTTTTGCCAGTCAATGTTTTGACAAATATTTGCATTCCTCCTCGAAGCCTGAGAACAAGATGCAGCGTGGATTCCTTCTGAATGTTATAATCGGACAATGTTCGGCCATCCTCCAGCTGCTTTCCGGCAAAAATCAGACGCTGCTGATCAGGTGGAATACCCTCCTTGTCCTGAATTTTGGCCTTCACATTTTCAATGGTGTCTGATGCCTCCACTTCAAGGGTAATTGTTTTGCCAGTCAATGTTTTGACAAATATTTGCATTCCTCCTCGAAGCCTGAGAACAAGATGCAGCGTGGATTCCTTCTGAATGTTGTAATCAGACAAAGTTCGGCCATCTTCAAGCTGCTTGCCAGCAAAGATCAAACGTTGCTGATCTGGTGGAATGCCTTCCTTGTCTTGTATCTTGGCCTTCACATTTTCAATTGTATCAGAAGCCTCTACTTCCAACGTGATCGTCTTGCCTGTTAGAGTCTTAACGAATATCTGCATTCCACCTCGAAGCCTGAGAACAAGATGCAGTGTGGATTCCTTCTGGATGTTATAATCAGACAGAGTTCGGCCATCTTCCAGTTGCTTCCCAGCAAAGATCAGTCTCTGTTGATCAGGTGGAATACCCTCCTTGTCCTGAATTTTGGCCTTCACATTCTCAATTGTGTCCGATGCCTCCACTTCCAAAGTAATTGTTTTTCCAGTCAATGTTTTGACAAATATTTGCATTCCTCCTCGAAGCCTGAGAACAAGATGCAGTGTGGATTCCTTCTGAATGTTATAATCGGACAATGTTCGGCCATCCTCCAGCTGCTTTCCGGCAAAAATCAGACGCTGCTGATCAGGTGGAATGCCCTCCTTGTCCTGAATTTTGGCCTTCACATTTTCAATAGTGTCTGATGCCTCCACTTCCAAAGTAATGGTTTTTCCAGTCAATGTTTTGACAAATATTTGCATTCCTCCTCGAAGCCTGAGAACAAGATGCAGCGTGGATTCCTTCTGAATGTTATAATCAGATAAAGTTCGGCCATCTTCCAGTTGCTTGCCGGCAAAAATCAGACGCTGCTGATCTGGTGGAATACCCTCCTTGTCCTGAATTTTGGCCTTCACATTTTCAATGGTGTCTGATGCCTCCACTTCAAGGGTAATTGTTTTGCCAGTCAATGTTTTGACAAATATTTGCATTCCTCCTCGAAGTCTGAGAACAAGGTGCAGTGTGGATTCCTTCTGAATGTTATAATCGGACAATGTTCGGCCATCCTCCAGCTGCTTTCCAGCAAAAATCAGACGCTGCTGATCAGGTGGAATACCCTCCTTGTCCTGAATTTTGGCCTTCACATTTTCAATTGTGTCTGATGCCTCCACTTCCAGAGTAATGGTTTTCCCAGTCAAAGTTTTGACGAAGATCTGCATTCCACCCCGAAGCCTGAGTACCAGATGCAGAGTGGATTCCTTCTGGATGTTGTAATCCGACAGGGTTCGACCATCTTCCAGTTGCTTTCCAGCGAAGATCAGTCGCTGCTGATCGGGTGGAATACCCTCCTTGTCCTGAATTTTGGACTTCACATTTTCAATGGTGTCTGATGCCTCCACTTCAAGGGTAATTGTTTTGCCAGTCAATGTTTTGACAAATATTTGCATTCCTCCTCGAAGCCTGAGAACAAGGTGCAGTGTGGATTCCTTCTGAATGTTATAATCGGACAATGTTCGGCCATCCTCGAGCTGCTTTCCAGCAAAAATCAGACGCTGCTGATCAGGTGGAATACCTTCTTTGTCTTGAATTTTGGACTTCACATTTTCAATGGTATCAGAAGCCTCTACTTCCAATGTGATCGTCTTGCCTGTCAGAGTTTTAACAAAAATCTGCATTCCTCCACGGAGCCTCAGCACAAGATGAAGTGTTGACTCTGAAAGAAAAAAAAAATGTAGGAACTATGGACAAGAGAAACACAATGCTGCTTTAACTTGGGACACCAGGCCATTATGAGGACTTTTTTGATCTACTGCAAACAACTGTCACTATACTGAGTACCACAATGAATTGCTACATAACATTACTCACAGACCTGTACAGTTCTGCCTACTAACCCACCCCATCCCTTCCTCTTACAATGTTGATACCCATTCCACACAACATTCTGTAACACAATTTCCCTCCCTGCCAATTAACAGCAGAATCCAGAAATACATTCTCCAGTCTCTCTCTCTTCCGACTCATTAAGGAAAAGGAAATTTTTCTGTATGCTGAATTTCTCTTAACCAAAATTTTCGTAGGTCCCTTAACCCATTGGCATACACAGACGTCTGCGAGACGGCCGGGCTCGCTAGGTCCATTAATACACAGCCGGCTGTGAGACGCAATTCAGAGACCAACCCAACATCACACCACAACAGGGGTATGTACTGTAGTCAATAAAAATTAATTTTGCATGAATAAAATATAAATGTACAGAATTGCCATTTTCGCCTAAAAATTAGTATTTACAGGTGCGCCATGTATTATAAAAAGTAGTATGCCAATGGGTTAAGGCGCACATCCCCATTACTGGCATGAACAGCAAGCTCTACAGTTCGAGCAACAGTTACTGAACTTCATCATTCAACACTATTATACGAAATATACGCTTACCGAGGACAAAGACCGTAAAAGAAAGAAAGAAAAACACACACACACACACACACACAACTAGCCATCTATGGTCTGCATTTGCCATGACACAGTAAAATCACAAAAGCCCATCACAGTAGCTTGTGCTGTGAAATTTGAACAAGGATGTAACTTAAGTGGTTTTCTTGGGCACAGCAAAAGGCACATACAGGGCAAAAATCTCACAAGGATGACAAACGGAAGTCCTGTATGACCATGCTACCACACACATGGAGTTGCATGGAAATGTGCCTACTGACCAGCAACAGGCACTTTCCAAGCACAATGCACCTACAGAAAGCAGCATATGAATAGATAATTTAAGGTTTGCTGCATATAAAAATAAATTTGGAATACAAAAAAGTATGCTACCTCTACAAACCCTTTAGTGCCCTGGTACTGACCGCTTTGAAGGGGGGGGGGGGATCATTTACCAAGTGCTGTCCAACACTAACATGCAGCTTTGATGGTACATATACTTAGTTGACCCTATGACTTGCACCCATGTCAATGAAGCCACAGGATGAATGGGTTTCCATTTAAACAAATCACAAACAGGAACAAATTTTGCAAGTAATCCAACATCAAGGCAACCTGGCACACAGCAAATGACATCAAAAGCACCTTCTAAACTAGAATCTTACCTTTCTGAATATTATAATCAGACAATGTCCTGCCATCTTCCAACTGTTTTCCAGCAAAAATCAATCTCTGCTGATCAGGAGGAATACCCTCTTTATCCTGGATCTTTGCTTTTACATTCTCAATTGTATCTGAAGCTTCCACCTCAAGGGTAATGGTCTTCCCTGTCAGGGTTTTCACAAAGATCTGCATGATGATCCTAAAACAAACCTGACTGTTAGTGGATACTTACACAATTACTTCATACCACGAGCTACATAATGAACAGATCATAGCAAACAGCTAGCCTGAAACTGGATTTAGAGAATAAATGCACTTCAAGAACATAACATGCAAGTTACATTCTCATTCAGATATTTTGGTCCAGATACATATTACATTCACCTAAAATGTTTCCTTACACACACAATATAATCATCTACTTTGCATACTTGTACTATATACTGCGATTTTAAAATTCAAGCAGAATGTGGCAACGCAATTTGCAATTACTCTATCACAAGTACTTCAAGATAATCACATAATAAACACAGTACTTATAAACCTGCCGAGCTTCTCGAGTTTACTGCACAATGTAAAATTTACTCACTCGCCAAAACTAATGTGTTATATTTGAAACTGAACTCTGCTACGAAGACTAATAGCATACAATGGAAAACTGGAAACATGCCACAATACAGAAATAAATGCAATTACGTCGGAACTTGCAGTGTTGAAACATTATGGCGAGATTTCAATCCGAATTTTTTTTACCTCGGGTACATCACACCCGCTTTGCTGCAGTTTTTAAATTGACATCCAAACACAATTTTTCTTTAAATCGTGCACTATCACGAGTCTAGAAATACAATGCGAAAGTGTATTCGTTTTTTGAAAAAAGTACAACATACAACGGGGCACCTGCATCAGGATAATCATTTAAGGTCGGCCACACAGCTAAATTACGGAACCTTTAAGCAGTCTGTCCTGATGCTTCTGGAGAAATCAACCACTACTATCACACAAAGACTTGCTCAGCTCAGATGACTAAGCTGTTCCGTGTAGGCAAAATGGCGGACATTAATGGCCATCTTAACAAGGAATGGAAATACTGAACAAAAAGAATCCTTGTTATGTAACGGTCAATCACTATTCCGAACCTTATCCCTTATATGTTCAAATACGAAACTACTAACGATATTTCACTTACAACGCCCCGAACCTTATCCCTTACATGTTCAAATACAAACTAACGATATTTCACTTACGCCAACACACACGTCAACTCTAAACATGGCGTGGCATAAAGCAATCGCAATAACGCTGGAATTGCATGCAGTTGTCCCAAAATTCCCCTTACTTCACAACCCACAAAATATGGTAAAAGGGCCGTTAATAGAAACCAAAACGAACTACTCAAACTTCCCAATAATAATAAAGATCCGTTAATGGAAACCAAGAGATCACACGAACTTCCCAATAATGTTTTATGCTGTACGCTACATGTCTTAAACATTATAAAGTGAACAACAATAATCACGTTGCGGGAAATCTTCCTCTGCATTCCTTACCTTCCACAAAAAAAGAATCAACGCCTTGAACGGATGCACACAATTTAGCAGTTCACTTTGTAACGGTCGCTCTTTAATGCCACGGCGTCTCGCAGGAGGACACTTTATGTAGGGTTTACAGTGGCAAAATTTCATTGGTCAAAGGATCGTGTAATGCTATTGGTGTATTCAGTTTGACGCAACTTTGTCAGAGCCGGCAATCGTGTCAGGCAAAATTCCCTAAGCGAAATCGTGACCGTGTGACAAAATTCTATGTAAATACGTTGGTGTAACTGGCAGATGAGTAGGGGACAATGACAATTCATAACATGACGTCACAGTAACGTACTCTGTGCAAAAATAGTACAGCCAATCCTATTGGTTGTTACGAAACAAAGACATTCTGGGTTGTTCTAGATCAATCTTAACATCGAAAAATGCAGGCTCATGCTATAGTAATGCATTAATAAACGTGTTGCATTATTTTGCATTGACGAACACAAATTCTAAACTGGAAGATGTTCTTCGTGTATAAATGACACATATCCCTAACTTTCAACATGAATTTTCACATTTCCTTCACGATCGATTGTATACGTCATGGATACGGCAAAATACTATTATGATGGCGCACTAGTTTACAGCTATTAATGCCAGAGTGTAATCATGTGTCGCCAGCGCTGGCAGAGCTCTTTTACAAGGTGGTACACAATACACGCATGAGGAGTGACCACTTTTACTAATGATTAATGATGGGCAAGATAGTTATTGTTTAATTGAAACTATTATGTTTTCATAGAATATTTTTTATTTCATAAATGATTAAATGTGAAAACAAAATATAACGTATGTAAAAGCTTCAAGATTGTACAAGTACACTGCACGTCGCTGCCGACGACCCTGCATGTGATACGTCAATACAGAACGGCCACCATTTTTAAGGGAGGAATGGGGTCCAGCGCCTCTGTTGTGAAGTAAAAATCAATCTATGCGAAGTACTGATAAAGAGGAAAGTTTTCTATTTAACGACGCTGTGAATCATAAAAAAGTTATCCAACCTGGGTGGCACAGAATGATATACGTGTGCGGAGCGGGCGTTGGTGGCATGATGCTGTAGGAAAATCCGCACAGTACACTGGCTGCGTAAAACATGAACCCGTGCCACAAAAGTCCACCACAGTTCACACGAGGGCCTGACAGGCAATAGAAAAAACGAGGATTTTTTTTGCTTAACTTTCACCTCGCATTATTTTTGCCACAAATGAAAGGAAGCATATATAAAGTCACGAGTTTCCTGATATAGCTTTATTTTATTTTAGCGAGGTGCAGAGTTTATATTGTTAGGTTAATTTACAAAAGTTAAAAAAAAAATCCGGAAAATGCACTACAGAACTTTGTACAAGGGGACTGCGATTTTTTTTTACCAATTACCTGATTGTCATATAGTTAGGCTACCATTCGTCACGGATTTTCGGGTACATTCCCTGCAACAACACATGTCCCGAAATAATTTCGTCCCCGATTTTGTCCCCTTTTTCATTTTGCCCATTTTATTCTGCCTTCCTCTTAACATTCTTCAGAAATTAGACTTTCTATCATCTTGTTAGCGACTTTCCCGACGAGGACATGGCAACAGTGCAGCGCATGCGGCTGTACACAGTAAATATGTTTGTAAGATACAACAACCGTGACTGGTAACGTGTGGATAATTTTAAATGTTATTTCAGTGCTTTTCCCCGTCCCCGAATGGGCCAATGGAAAAAAAAGATCACTTTATCATAATCACTCACTGAATCCAATACTGGCAGAAGTAAAAAAAAATTGCCATTTGGAGTTAATACAACGGTTGAGCTCCAAAATAAAAAACTTACTTCCAACAATACAGGCACGCTTAGTAGTTGAAACATACCCTACTAGATGACATTATTGTTATACTTTGAGTCGAATCGTAGTTTTAACTCCAAATGGGCAATTTTTGGACTGTGCCACTATTGCATTCAGTGAGATAATTCATCATCATATATCTGTCATGGAGTTGGGCCACTTGTTGACCCGTTCCGGTCTCACGTAACCAGAAGTCTCTTCAAAGGTTTGCCATGATTCCTTCTGCCAGTTGGGGAAAAGCGTTTCATTACCCTGGGTAATCTATCACGGGGCATTCTATTTACATGTTGTATCCAGTTTCTCTTGTATTCCCGTGAGATAATTATAGTGCGTAATATGTTTCGGGGTGGATCAATACTTTTCAATACTTAAGTCATTGCCAGCATTTGTTTTTAAGGTAATGATCATGAACCTTAATGATTTTTATTACAAAATTAGAAGCCCGTTGTCAATGGGACTACTGTTTACGGAACCTCATCTCTTCCACGCGACAGACCACTGTGGTGACAGCAATGCTATGAAACTGCGAAGTTACTTTTTGACTAATCATAACATGACATTCTGAATCAATCTAGCTTTGCCAAACTGTCAAAAACGTATGTGAATAACAAGAGGCAAGTTGCTAGCTACCACATTCCTTTCTAATGACTAATTCCGATGAAGAAACCAAGGAAAACAACGTAATAGTAATTTTGATGATTGGCTGGCCGTGCATCGTAGTATAAACCTTAGTCAATTTCCAACTCGATGCACAAAATTCTTTATTTATTTATATAAAGTACATTTATTAACCCTTAGGCGACTAATGTCATATATATATATATATATATGGGGCATACATTCTTGATGTTTCTAGATCACACACAACGACGCAGCACAGTCGGTAGGACTCCTCTGGACGAGTGATCAGCTCGTCGCAGAGACCTCTACCT
>Ga0268261_10003516_pt1 | contig 11544 bp, 16 predicted proteins | sample TergutNc150P1_FD_190353 | JGI IMG/M metagenome (GOLD analysis project Ga0268261, IMG submission 190353) | Nasutitermes corniger P1 segment gut microbial community from laboratory colony in Florida, USA - Nc150 P1 (SPAdes) (version 2) | ecosystem: Host-associated > Arthropoda: Insects >... | reverse complement strand
GCTCCAGACATTTCAGAGACACTTCAATTTGTGAAACAGGAGAGTAAGAAAAATTTCACAAAAATTATTTCTTATGTTTTCCATTTCCTTTATGGGTAGGTATGAAAGCACATGGCAAATAAATTTAGATTTCTGAAATATTCTGTTTAATGACAAAGTTCTCAGCTATGTCTAGTGGACAGTTTTGAACTTAGTGTTACACTTGTCTCAGCTGTAGGCCAGAAGTAAGTTGTGTTGTAGTAATGTCAGTGGCCTCCAAAAACCTTGGATTTCTGACACATCATCAGTCTATCAGTCTGCCTACACATCTGTCTGTATTTCTTCTTATATGAGTGACTGGTTAACCTTTATTATCCATGAATAAGGATTTTAAATCTCCTGTTCCTACACACTTAGTGGCCAGACTTTAATTGTGGGGTTTCAGTTTATCATCCATAAATAGGGGATTTTAAATTTCTCAATCTTGTAAGATTGGTGCCATATTTTAATTTTGAGGTAACAGTGTTTGTCCCTAAATAGAGGATGTTGAATGTCTCACACACATTTCCCATGCATTAATGAAATTTATGATTGGTGAAGTTTAAGCACATGCCTCTGCCTTCTTACATGTTTTTGCATCCAGCAGGTGTCTGCCATCTGTGACCCTGTCCACCTTTACAACTGCCATCATGCTCGGTATATTCCTGTTTCTTGATAAGTTTATCCATCCTTCTCATTGTTGTAGATATTCTGCATATTTAGATGTCAGTATGTCATGTTTCCAGGGCTCTGCAGACAAGCTGAAGGCTGAATTGCGTGTGGTGGAGGCTGAGAAGAAACAGCTACAAGAACACTACCTGGAAGCAATGCAGAGAGTGTCTCAGCTTGAGACAGAACTTGACAAGGCTAATGCCCAGATCAGGCTACTAGAGGACAAGCTCAAAGCAGTACAAGGTAGATGTGAGAAAAAGAAATGGCATTTGCTGTATGTTTCCACATTTACAGTCAACTAAATATTTTTCAGTACAAACTTCACATTCCTTCTTGTGGTTTCCAGAAGACAATGCACGCTCTGATATGAGTGAATTGCAGCTGGTGAGAGCTCAGCTGGTGCACAAGTCCCAGCTGCTTGATAAGGTGAAGATCCTGCTGCAACGAGCTGCTGCAAAGGAAAAAATGCTCCATGAAAAGGTGAGGTCAGGCTGCCAAGAGAGACAGTCCACCAGGACATCTAAATATCCTCATTGAAATTGTAGTTCTTGCCAGGAAGGTGCTGGTATATTATTGTCCTCTGTCTTTCACATAGTTCCTACCTCATAATGCTGTGCTAATAATCTGTGCAGTTGGCAAAGTGTCATTGTCTCACCCACATCCTTCTGCACTTCATGTTATCTACCTTAAGCAAGTGATTGCAGTTTTTAGTTATACATTTTTTTCTACATTATTGAATAGTCTTTTCACTTGTGTCTAGATGTCACCTGTAGCCTAAACAATTTAGTACACCATATATGAAGCTTGTTGGACTGGATTCATCTGGCTTAGGATAGGGAAAAGTGGCAGTCCCTTGGCCCTGGATTGATCTTTTGGTATGACCTAAGCAATGCAAAAGGAACATGAGGTTTGGTACATGGACTGTAAGGAGCCTGTGTAGGTCACATTCACTTATAACAGTAGCCAGGGAATTAGCAAGGTATAAATTAGATTTAGTGGGTGTACGGGTTAGGTGGGAAACAGGGGGCACTGTCAGAGCGGGGGATTATTTTTTTCTATGGAAAAGGGAACAAAAATCATAAATTGGGAACAGATTTTTTTGTACACCACATACTAGTATCAGCAGTTAAGAGAGCAAAGTTTGTTAGTGACAAGATGTCATACACAGTTCTGAGAGGTCACTGGTGTAATATCATTATTTTGAATGTGCATGAAGCAAGTGAGGAGAAAAATGATAAATGAAAGTAGTTTGTAGGGTGAATTACAGCAGATTTTTTGCCATTTTTCTAAGTACCGTTAAAAAATTATGTTAGGAGATTTTAATGCAAAATTTGGGAGAGAGGGTATTTTGAAACTGACAATTGTGAATGAGAGTCTACATCAGGATAGTAATGACAATGGTGTTAGAATAGTAAAGTGTGCCACATAAAAAAAATCTAGTTATTCAAAGCACAGTGTTCCTACACTGAAACGTAAATGCACCTGGACCTCCGTGATGGAAAGACTTACAGCCATATTTATCACATACTGATAGATACGAGATGGCACTCGTGTGTACTAGATGTACAGTCTTTCAAGAGAGCTTACTGTGACACTGATCAATATCTGATGGTTTCAAAATTTAGGGAAAGATTGACAGTAGTAAAAAAGCAGCACAGAAGTTTGATGTGGAGAAATTTAATCTCAGGAAGCTAAGTGAGCTGGAAGTTAGAAAACAGTATCAGATTAAGATCTCAAACAGGTTTGCTGCTATGGAGAACTTAAATGATAGTGAGGACATAAATAGGGCTTGGAAAAACCTTAAAAAGAATATCAAAACCTCAGTTAAAGAGAGTCTAAGTCTGTAGGAATTGAAGCACCATAAACCATGGTTTGATGAAGAATGTTTTGGTTTTTTAGATGAAAGGAAGCAGGTAACATGCAGTGCTTACAGGATCCAAACCAAAGCAATATAGATAATCTAAACCATGTAAGATGTGAAGTTGTTAGACATTTCAGGAAGAAACAGAAGGAATATCTGAAAGCAAAATTGATGAACTTGAAATTAAGAGTAAGATAAAAAAAAAAATATCAGAGACTTGTATAGGGGCCTAGAACTAATCTATTACAGGATGAGAAGGGGGATTTTTTACAGACTCCAACAGTATTTTGGCAAGGTGAAAGAACCATTTCTCTCAGCTGTTAAATGTACATGGGGTTAATGATGTTAGGCAGACAAAAATACAAATGGCAGAGCCACTGGTGCGTGAGCCGAGTGCCTTTGAGTTTGAGATGGCTATTGAAAAGCTAAAAAGACACAAATCACCAGGTACTGATAAAATCCCAGCACAACTGACTAAAGCAGCGGGTAGACAATTCACTATGAGATCCATAAACCTATTAATTCTATTTGGAATAAGGAGGAATTACCTGAGGAGTGGAAGTAGTCAATCTTTGTACTTACTTATAAGCAGGGTGATAAAACAGACTGTAGTAATTACAGAGGCATATCACATTTGTCAAGTACATACAAAATTTTATCCAACATCCTGCTGTCAAGGTTAACTCCATATGCAGAGGAAATTGTTGGGGATCATCAGCATGTATTTCAACCCAACAGGTCAACTACTGATCGTATATTCATCAAATGCTTAATAAAAAATGGGAATACAGTGAAGCAGTGCTTCAGCAAGAAAGCCAATGATTCAGTTAAGATGGAGGTCTTGTATTATATTCTCAATGAGTTTGGTATCCCCATGAAACTAGTAAAGCTAATAAAAGCATTTCTGATTGAAACCTATAGCAAAGTCCGGATAGGCAAACATTTGTCTGACATGTTTCCTAATTAGCACTGCTTGCAACAAGGAGATGCCTTATTGCCATTGCTTTTCAACTTTGCTTTAGAGTATGCCATTAGGAGGGTTTAGGTAAACCAAGATAGCTTGAAATTAATGGTACACGTCAGTGTCTGGTTTATGCTAATATTAATATATTGGACTCAGAGGTACATACTATAAAGAAAAACACAGGGGCTTTAGTAGTAAGGGACTGGACTAGAAGTAAATGCTGATAATACTTAGTGTAAGGTCATGTCTTCAGATCAGAATGCAGAATGAAGGCACAGTATGAAGTTCCTTTGAAAGGGTGGAAGAGTTCAAATATATGGGAACAACCTTAACAAATCAAAATTCTATTCAGGAAGAAATTAAGAGCAGATTGAAGTCAGGGAATGCTCATTATCATGAAGTGCAGAATCGTTTGCCTTAGTTTGCTATCCAAAAATATAAATATTAAGATATACTGAACTGTAATTTTGGTTGTTGCTTTGTATAGGAGTGAAACTTGGTTGCTCACATTGAGAGAGGAACATTGGCTGAGGGTGTTCGAGAATAGGTTGCTGAGGAGAATGTTTGGGCCTAAGAGGGATGAGGTAACAGGGGAGTGGAGAAAACTACATAATAAGGAGCTTAATGATTTGTAGTCTTCATCAAATCTTATTTGGGTGATCAAATCGAGAAAAATGAGATGGGTGAGGCATGTAGCATGTGTGGGGAAGGAAAGGTGCATTCAGGGTTTTGGTGGGGAAACCTGAGGGAAAGAGACCACTTGTAAGAACCACACATAGATGGAAGAATAATATTGAGATGAATATTCAGGAAGTGGGATGTGGGCATGGACTGGATCGATGTGGCTCAGGATAGAGACAAGTAGCAGGCACTTGTAAATGTGGTATTGAACCTTTGGTTTCCATAAAATGCGAGAAATTTCTTGGCTAGCTGAGAACCGGTTAGCTTTTCAAGAAGGACTCTGCTCCATGGAGTAAATAAGTAAGAAAGACATGTTTATGGATGTCAGTGGGATAAATGAGCAAATAACCCAAGAAGACAGTCCAGTAGTTCATTCACATTAGCTACTATGCACCAACTATCACTGCAGGTTGAAGCCTTACCTCACTCACTTGTCAGTGTCGGTGTCAGGTTTCAGTTTTGTTGAATGACTCAAGCGCATGGTCAGTGTGCAGTAAGGGATTAAAGTTAATGTTTCACTTTAACTTGGCAGGTAACGGCACTGCAGCAGCTGCTCCCTGAAGCACCAGATACAGAGACGGATACATGAACCCTGAATTTCTGTTCAGGTACGTTGAAATCTCAGTATGTATTTTCAAAATTTCAAGTAAAGCTTTATTCAAAATGCTGTGATACACTGCAGTGCATCGTGTTACATGTAAGGTGTTATTTAAGTATACAACCATGTAACTGCTGAGCTTTCAAACACTTCAGTATCCTTTTATGTGTCATAAATAACCTGTTTGTATTTATACATCTGTAACAGAACATTAAATGTATGAGTACTGAAATTTAAGGGGAAAAAAAAAAGGTACAAATTTTACTTCAGGAACTGTTCTGGAGTGGCCTGAGTGTACAGGAATTTATTTTAGAGATTGTGATAAACAGAGAATATTTGGAAACTAGGCCTAGATGATGTGTGACAATGTATCATGGAAGATTAGGCTGAGCACTTCTGCGCAGACTGAACTGCCTCTTGAAAGAACTCGCAAAGAGATTGTGATGAATCCAAGAGTTCTGTCACTAACCAGTTCCATGCAGTAGTCATTCCATTGGTGTTGCATTTCATTCCATTTCTTTCATAGGTTTTACATATAAAATTATGTGATTATACTGCTGTAACAAATTTGAAACATCCTTCATGTTGTCTTCTTGGTAGTGACACCGAATAGTCTGGTAGGTGAGTACAAGCATTTAAGAGATAATTACTGCCTTCATCTCTGAAGATGTAGAGCAAATGTTCCTTCCAAACAGTATTACCTACCTACCTACCAGACTGCACAATGTCACAACCCAGAACACCACTTTGAAAACTTCTAAGTTTTAAATATTCAGTTATTTGACACACAAGTAAAGTTGCTTCTGTCAGTCAGTGTCTTACTGTGATACATCTGTGTCCATATCTCAGTGAAATGAACTGACAGTATATGAAGATGTGATGGTAGGAGACCATGGGAGGATAATATTAAAATAGTTTTTAAAGAAATAGAGTGGGCAGTTATTGATTGGATTGAAGTGACTCATTATAGAGAACACTGGTGGGCTTGTGGTTTTGGTACTGAACCTTTGTGTTCTGTAGAAGGCAAGTAATTGTTAAGTTGAATGACAACTGATCAAAGGCTTCTCTTCCATGGAGCAGTAAACAGCTTGTGACCAGCAAAGTTATGAAAATGTGACTGTTGTTTATATTCAGTGAATGTTGCTTGGATGAGAACCAATGTACAGTAAGTGACTGCAGACAAGATCTCCGAATCCTTGAATTTTGCCTTCTTGGCCATGCAGTTGAGAAAGTGCTGTTAAATGAACTAAATACTTCAGAAACTGTTTTCTGATCAGACACACCACTTGTGTCATATGAGTGTCAGTGACAATGCAATAATGCCATTACCAGCAGGTGCAGTGATTTTCATCTTAGCCACAATTTGCAGACCTTTTCTGGGGGTAAAGTGGCCTTGTTTGAAGCAGACCACTCACATCTGTCAAATGCACTCCAGTCTCCAGTGTGTCTTCATGGTGTGATTTTTAAGAACAAAACATTCTTTTATGCTTGGAGTACCATAACCCAATCTTAATCATGTCTGATATGAATGCCACTTCTTCCTGTTACAAAAGCCAACAAGAAAGCCCATTGAATTACAGTTTCAGGTAACAAATATTATTCTGAACATTGTAGTCGTGTAGGATATGACACCGTATGATTTGGTTTATAGGTACCAACATGCCAGAGGATTCTGGTGACTTCAGGGAAGAAAGGTAATCTGGTCAGAAAATATGGTTAACATATAGGAGGACAAGAACCAGAATAGTGTGTCCATGAATGAGAACCAGCAGCCTTAACAACGGCCCTACCGTAAATAGAAACACAAAGGCAAGAATAGAGAATGCAGTGACATACACTTTATTCTTTGAGTGTAAAGATGGAGGCTGCAAGTTTCTCCAGAGCAGCATACATCTACGTCTCAGAAAACTGAGGTGTTCATATTCACCTCCATCAGAAACATCAAATCATGGATGACTCACTGTAATATAAAAAATTACACTATTCTAGGGATTTGCCCACACAACAGGTGCTGAACATGAACAAGCAAATCCAGCCTAAACAAACACAACTACAAAGAGAAAGGTAGCCTCAATGGAAATGAATCCCAGGCGGTGTCTCAATAATGGCAAGTAACACATCTTGGTTGGTACACAACAAACACAGGAACATACATTTTGTAATGAAATAAACAGTGACAATACACATGAGTAACAATCAACTGGTACACTAAAATATCTGCCGAGGTGAATGCTGCAAACCTGCTACATACTGTGCAGTTCCACAGCAAAACAGGCTCACATCCACAACCTAAGTATCCTTGTAAGATGCCAAAGTTGTGCAAGATCATACAGAAAGGGGTGCCTTTGGAATGGAGCACTTATGAATGTACAATGTCTTTACTTGAATATAGTATTCGGCGAATTTTGTTGCACTGTACAAAAGCATTTGAGGTTCTCCCAGCAGTGTAGCTGTGTGTTGCTGGGTGTGTGGTTCCCTGCACCACTTACCCATTGACACAGCTTCCCATCATGGAATGTCTGATACTGGATATGTTTTCTGACGAGGTTCAGACTTTACGTTTTCTGATGATATTTTTGAGATGGGACTGAAAACTAGGAACGTGTTTGGTGCAGTATAAATATTTTCCTTGGCTCACTTAGTAGCTAGATGGATAAGGTGTGTGCATACCATGAAGGCATGCGGGTTAGGGTAGGTATAGTTCAGTGCATTCTTAACCTCAGTACTACGTGAAAGGAAGTGGCCACCTCTACGCCCCTGCTGCTTTTGTCCCTTATTAACCGCTTCTGGTACCCATTGAATAGGAGGCTGAATGAGCCCCAGAGCCAATCTGCACAACTGGGAAAAGAGAAGAATCCTTTTTCCTATGGGGAATTGCACCCAGCTTCCACGGACGTCCAGCCCTTAGTCTATTCACTATTCGGGTTCCTAGGCACATTCCAATAATAAATATGATTGATGCTATTAAAATTGAAAGTTTCACAGCAACAAAGATGACATTCTAGTCTGTGTTGCTTTTATGCGAATACCAGTGTTTAGATGGGCTATATTGCCAATCTTTTGCTCTGAATTGTTGGCACTATAGTGCCCCATAGAAAAAAATGTTATTTTATTGTATTGTATTTTATTTTTTTACATATGCCAACAGTAGATTGTGGTGAATTGCTTAGGTACTTTCCTCAGCTAGACAAACAGGAAGGCTGGATCACCTATCCTTCAAATGGCAACAGCAATACAGTTGACACTGCAGGAGACTGTTGCTAGGTGACAAAGGTAATTGCTGATTTTTGAGAATGTGTGTGAGGGTTTTGTGAAGCGGCAGTTGAACAGCATTCTGTTCCGAACTTCCAATAGAAGCAGATGAGTAGGAAGTGGCTAAAATTGTAAGACTATGAGATGTGATTTTCACTGCTGATTTTGATAATGCAAGGTAAGCATGATTAATTTTATCTGGAACCAAATTAAGGTGTACAAATTGCTCAGGAGTTATATTTTGTCCCATTTGGTTGCCTTTATAATTTTCTATCCCAAATCCATTGGTTGAGTAGTAGAAGAAAGGTAATATGCAGCAGCAGGAAGTGATGGAGCTTTTCTTGTTGTAGTTCCTTGGCAGGAAATTGTAAATCATGTGTTAGAGTTTGATCTTTCTATTGTACCTTACAATTTTGATTGGTTTATTGTTCTTTGTTTAGATATAATATTTATATACTATGTGTAGTGATGTAGAATATATTTTATATATCTCATAGCGTTGTCCAAAAGTGGTGGCAGCAATACCCTTTTTAGGTAATGGTGTCACAACAGCACTTAATGCTGAAGCTGCTCGTCAAAACACCCATTGTCAGGAAAACTTGTAACTGATGGGAGTCACAGCGGCAACTTGCATCGCAAGTTACCCGCAAGAGCTGTCAGTAATTTTGTTAGTTCCCATGACCATAGATCATGGCACCCCAACAGTGGCAGTAAAAATTCAGGGTACAGAACAAATCCTCATTGTAGATTCGGGATCCAGCTGTAGTCTTTTGCAGCCAGGAGTGGCGGAGGTACCACTCGAAAGTACAACTTTTGAACCTTTTGGAGTAACGGGAAACAGCCTGGGTATTTTAGGGGAACAGCAAGTTTTATTTCAAATGGGCAGAGTCACCTTCAGCCATTCATTTTTGGTTTTCAAATTTCCAGTCTCAGCGGATGGTGTTATGAGATTGGATTTTTTTGACACCACGACAGGCTAGACTGGACTTGGGTAGTCTTTCCCTGAGAGTATGCCTGAACCGAAGTATGGATTTGTTGCATCATCACGGCATGAATTGCTCTTGGAGGAGTGTAAGCGGAGAGAGGGGCGTGGCCTGATCACCCACGTTTCAGTTTCCCAGAACCCCTCTTGGGACGGTATTGTAGTACGAGGGTTCACTAAATCGCTAGGAAGAACAAAGTGATAAATTTTGGAGAGGTAACACCACCCAAGGTTAAGGAATCTAACCCTAAACCGCATGAAGTAGTACTGAGTGATTCTGAAGCGTGGACAGTCATAAGCAAGGAAACAGTTGTGTTGTAACCCAGAGCTAAGCGTACCGTACTTGTGAAAATACTAGGAGGAAGTTCTAGAAATCCCTCCTGCCTTTTATGTGTGGAAACGGCACCTGTACCTATTAAAGGCATATGCGTGGCCCGTGTTTTAACTAGACCTAGTGTAGGAATACACAAAAATTAGCCACTTGGAAAAAGCACGTTTTCTTCTAGTTTACACCGTTAAGCATCCACGCGCCAGACGTCGCACATGATCTCAAGTTTAGCAAGCGGCTGGACAGCACACCGGGACTCAGATATCCACCTGATTCTATAATGCTGGTGATTGCGAACTTCAGTGAAGAGGAACTGACCCTACCTAAGGGAATGATACTTCGGGTAGCCCAAGAGATTTCTGAGAACTTAGAGTGGTCTCAGCGATGAGGAAGACGCGGATAGAGGTACAGAACAGTTTTTTCTGGAATCAATAAAGGGGCTTAAGAAGTATATATATATATATATATATATATATATGAGTGTGTGTGAAAGAGAGAGAGAGAGAGAAGCCAGCACATTTTTCCCGTGCTGAGAAGAAAATTATAAACCCTGTTCTAATTAAATATGCAGGAATTTTCCACGACAATGAAGATAATGATTTTAAGAGTGCTAATGTAGTAGTGCATAAAATTGGGACAGGAGATGAACCTCCTATAAGGAAGGCACCATATAAAACCCCATTTACTTGAAGACAGGAAATGAAGAGGCAGGTTCAGAAGATGTTAGACAAGGGTGTTATAAGTCCAAACCATTCTCCCTGGTCATCGCCAGTAGTGTCAGTGTCAAAGAAGACAGATAATGGAGTTCCGAAATACAGGTTTTGTGTCGACTTTCGGGCACTAAACGCCGTCGCTAAGTACAATAGCTACCCAATTCCCCGATTTGAAGAGACAATGTTGACCCTCTCGGGTAGCAAGTACTTTTCTGTATTAGGCTGTTACTCGGGTTTTTGGCAAATTAATGGTCACGATCCACACCGAGAAAAGACAGCCTTTTCAGTATCATTACTGGGACATATCAATTTAAGACTACCGTATGGGCTCTCTAATAGCCCAGTTAGTTTTTAAATGTTAATGGATCTGGTTTTGAAGAACTTGGCGGAAACGGAACGTTGGGTATTTATAGGTGATGTTATTGTCTATTCGGATACAGCAGAAAAGCATGCCAAGAGATTTTTTTATTATTTATTTTGATCAGCAATCGGAATACACTGCATTCTATAAGCTAATGTGCTGGCAAGAGTCCAGCCTGTGGACTTTCTGACGCGGTGAGATCCCCTCTAGCGAGGGAGTCTCTTACTCCTGATTACAGGTCAGTTGGCCATCTTCGTTTCAGTCTCCGTGGGATATTGTCCCTTGATATTGTTTGTAGGAGTGGGTTTGGATGAGACTAGTTTGGCTCGGTGCTTGTTCTATCGTGGATGACATCTTGAACGGTAGGGATGCCCAGGTCGAAGTGGATCATTGCATTGGTGATATACCATGGGGCATTTACAATTGCTCTCAGTAGTTTTTATTGGAACCTCTGAATGATTGCTATGTTAGACTTGGATGCACAGCCTCATAGCTCGAGGCCATAGGTCCATATGGGTGCAATGACGGCTTTGTAGAGAAGAAGTTTATTGATTGAGAGGTGAGATGACCCGCCAAGTAGCCAGTAGAGTTCTTTGTAGCGAAGGTCCATTTGTTTCCGCTTCTTTGTTATGTTCCCTCCAGTTTAGCTTGGTATCCAAGTATAATCCAAGATATTTTACTGTTTTAGAGGGGGGAATCTCAACTTCATTTAGGTAGATCGGTGGGCTGGGGTCGTTGCGTAGCGTGAATGTGAGATATGATTTTGTTTCATTGACCTTTATTTTCCACTTTTGGAACCATCTATTAAAGATATGGAGGTACTCCTACAGTGTGGTGGAGGCTCGTAAGACATTTGTGTGACTAGTCAGGATAGCAGTATCGTCTGCGAATGTGCCTATTGTAACATTAGGCGCCTGTGGGAGATCTGAAGTAAATAAGATGTATAACAGTGGTCCTAAGACGCTGCCTTGAACCCCCGATTTTATAGGAAACAGGGCTGAGACTTCGCCTTTTACCCGTGTGCGAGATTGCCGATCACTGAGATAGGATTTTAGTAACGGAAGGAAAGTGGGCAGGTGTTGTTTGATTTTGTATAATAGTCCCGGATGCCAGA
>Ga0268261_10003515_pt1 | contig 11544 bp, 5 predicted proteins | sample TergutNc150P1_FD_190353 | JGI IMG/M metagenome (GOLD analysis project Ga0268261, IMG submission 190353) | Nasutitermes corniger P1 segment gut microbial community from laboratory colony in Florida, USA - Nc150 P1 (SPAdes) (version 2) | ecosystem: Host-associated > Arthropoda: Insects > Digestive... | reverse complement strand
CCTAAGGGTTAATAATTTAACCCTTATCCTGCTAACGTAGAGAAAATGGTGAGCTCCTAATAATGCCAGCAAATAGCAGATGGGATTTAATTCGGCGTCTAAGGGTTAATAACCAATCACAGCGTCGTAATGCCTACACCATCACCACACTTCATCTCCTCATCGTAGTCATTGTGCTCTCCAGCAACAAGAAGAATGGAGAAGTCGGTGAATACCCACGATAGGCTAAGATATTCTTAACACATAAACTTTTCTTATTACAGTATATGTACAGGTACATACGTATGATTTTCATTGTAAAATGTGTAACAATAACGCGTTTTTTTCATTGCTTATGCAGCGCTTTGATGGAAAAGCATGATTTTTATTGTTCCGTCATCACCTGAAACTGAACATGATACTGCACAGTAGAGGTACCGTATTTTTTTCATTGCTCTATCATCTCTTGAGGATTAGGCAAAAACGTCAGAATCCCGTACTTTTATAAGTATGAGAGAGAGAGAAAGTACACTGTAAGTAGTGTAAAGTAAACTTTATTATTACTTTATTTAATATTGGTAATGTCTTAATGTGTGTAATTTATCAAAGTTTAACTTATTTATATATGTTACACGAGTGTCACGTTATATATAGCGTTCGTTATTATCCCCGGTTTCACGTAACCGCGGTAGTTCTGGGAACGTATTACCCGCGGATATGGGGGCACTACTGTGTATGGAAAATAAAATAGGCTGTATCGGAAGACGAATAACATCTAACCCACTTGTCTGATTATGACAGAGCTTGGCCGTACAAGAAGCAGTATACCATTGCAGTTGTTACAATACCTCTCCACTCTTTAAGAAGCACCTCGTGTATTTAGTGATGCGATCTCAGAAGCCTGTACGACTCACAGCTTGGAAATTTGTTTGCTGTTTCTCTAGAAGGATTCTCGGAGGTACTGAGTATACTGATATAGGCGTTACTATTCCTTTTATTTCGCTTCGCTTATTGTTATTCTTCTGACGGCACATCTGCTGGCTAGACATTCCATTCGATCAGGTCCTCACTTTATCTCGCTCATATCGTTGGTCACTTCCTGTCAGCTACCTTACCACATAGAAATTCGTTGCCTCAGCAAGCCGACTATCATCTGCCCTATTGGCAGTCGTCACAAGACGGTGAAACAGACCGCCACGCCTCTTCTGTTCAGCAAAGAAATTTCGGTTAATCTCAGTGAATATGTGCACTCAAAGAATAACAGGTACTCTGCGGTAAATGGCATGTAAGTGCATTATGCGCCATTACGTGACGTGAAAGATGGTGTGTGGTGTGCTATGAGCGCAACTAGATATAATGGGCTCATTTTCTTTCTGGGACTATAAATTCACAACAATGTTATCCACATTCTGACTACATTTTTGAGCACAGCAAACAATTCTATGCGTTGTTTTCGTGCAAGAATTATAAGCAGGGGAATGTGACATCCTGGTTTGCAAGATCTGAACTGATGACGAAGACGATTTGAAAAGAGAGCACTCAGGATGTAATGCTTCAGTTCGATGTCTAATGAATAACGTGTTGGATAGACGCGATTCGCATCCGTGACCCGAAGAAAACAATTTCCAGAACATTCTTTAAATACGGGTGAAGGGGTAAGAAGCTACTATTAAATGCAACAGACTGAATTAACCCTCTCCACCACTGTGTTAGAGCGAGAAGAAAGCCTTATACTACTGCAATGCAAGATCTTAACAGCATCGAACACAAGACACAGTAAATTCAAACAGCAGGGATTGTAACACCACCTGCCGCCATGCAAAAGAGTTTGTGAAGTGACCAACTATACAGAGGGGGCAAAATAGAGACCCTGTATAATTACAACACTTGCAATTCCACTTTATTGAAAGGCATTTTAAAATGTCCTTCGAAACAGTAAGAGAGTTCAAGTACCTGGGATTTCTAGTAAAGAACATGCGTGACGACATCTGGGCAATATAAATGCACAAGAATGCTTTAGGCCATTTAGTTCTTTGCATTCTGCCTGTCCGTCCGTTACCACAAAAATTTATACATTAAGATGTATGCGAAGTTTTGTGTCTACTTCTAAGTAAAAAAGGAAAAATTAGATGTTAGGTCTTGTATTGAATTACAGCAGAGTGCTGAAAAAAATATTTGAACAAAACAGGAAGGAAGTAAAAGTGGGCTGGAAAAAACTGCTTGACACGGAGCTTCATGAGTTGTACCATTTGATAGATACATTAGTGAAAAAATTAAGAGCAATAGTGACGGAACCCATAGAAAACATCGAAGAGAAAAGAAAGGCATAAATGTGGGAAGTCTATCGCACGACCGCACATCGGAGCTCTTAAGCGCATTACTCGAAAAATTCAAGTGCGAAATTTTCGAGCATTCTATGTACAGTACCGACCTTGCACCAAGTGATTATCACTTGTTTCTATACATAAAGAAATTTCTGTCAGTCCAGAGACTGAGGTGTGATCAAGACACAAAAGTTCTGCAGGATTGGCGACAAAATTTTTCGAAGAAGGCACACAAAATCTGCACCCACAATAAGAAAAGTGCTTTAATTTACATGGCGACTAAGTGGAGAGGTAGTTTAATATAGGTACTGACATGCTGGAATAAATATTTAAATAAACTGAACGCTTTTTATACCCCATTCTCGGGACGAGCACTATATGAATGATAAGTCTTCAATTCTCCGAAGCAAAAATTTCACTGACATCTTTCTAAATATGTTAATGTTTCCCATTTAACTTTATTAAAACATGGTCCCATAAAGAATATGTCTAAACCGAACCAGCGCCACAAAGTACAGAAAAATTTCAGCTTTGTGTGAAGTACATGATTTCATGTGGTACAGTGGTAGTGCCGGCCGGGACAGCGAGTCGGTACAACGACTCATTACGGGGTACAAGGTGCGGGGTTCGAAACCCGAAGAAGGTGATAATGTTCCTACCCGTAGGGGTAGGAACAATATCGCCTTCTGCACGTTTGGTACCGAGTCTCTTTCCCGGGGTTAAAGCAGCCGGGGCGTACCGTTAAAGCACCCACCCCATATAGCGCTTCTCGGCCTTTATGATGCCCTGTGTATCCCTGGAGATTGGCTATACGTTTTCAGGTACACACTACTGATCATCCCTCAGCCCCCCCAGGCATGTCAAATTAAGTCACAAACTCTTCCTTCCACATTCTAATTCATTACTAAATTTAGAAATGAAAAGCGTCACTAAACAAAAAAAATAATGAATATAAATATAAAATACGAGAGGTTTGGTTCTCAAAGTGGTGACGATGAAAATTCCAGAATTCTTGGATGTGACATTGTGTCGTTTGGCCGGTAGCTTCTGGTGTTCCAAAGGATTATACTACCTTCAGAAATGCGCTCTTCTGGGCTACTACATAGCGAGTAGTAGTCATTTCTTACCGACGTTTCGGAACCTATCGGTCCCCTCTTAGGGAGGAGGAATCCATAAAGGCTTGACATTCGACAAAACGTTTTACAATCTTCTCTTCAAATACGAAGCAGTAGGAGCTCCAGTTGATTGAAACATTTTTTCTTATCTCATTCCTCGGTGAGGCCTTTATTATATATTATAATACGCACTGGTATTAAGGCAATTCTTCTTGAAAGGTTCATAGACCTTATTTTTCTCTTGAAAATTCCCATAGGCACATGAATGAATTTCTTCGAAATTCATAAACAATTTGGGAACGTGCCCTCAAAAAGTTTTGCAAGCCCACCTCTAGACTGTTGGACCCTAAGGAATAAGGTGATATGATTCTTCAAAATCATCCAAACTACTAGCCCTGTGACAGAGCATTACATCTCAGAAGGCCACATTATCCAACACTGAATGATGTTTATGAACATTTTTACCTTCATTTCAGATCGCTCATACCGTTTATGTCTACTTCGCGCTGCTGAAGCAGACACACAACGCCACATAAAGAAGCGCACAATATGACAATTAACCAATAAACAATCTGACTCTTCATAGTTCACTGCCAGCCTGCATACTGAGGAAAACAACTGATGTTCATTGAGAATTTTTATTGAACCTGAATCCTGTTGCACACCCACAGCCTCATCACAAACACATTAACATTGGCAGAATTGACCTGCAAACGTGTTTGTTTCACGGAAATACACTTAGTAATCAGATCCATAATATATAATAACCAACAAAATGCATTTCAATATTTATGATGTATTTTATTCACCCAATTCTCAGCAATATGTTCACGGTGATACCAGTATTATTACAAGACTACAAAGGTACAAATTTTGTGTTGTGTTGCAGCCACTCCATCACAATTAAAAATTATTATAATTTCAGTTGAAAATATATATGTAATATACATATAGTTTAAAAATGGGTATTGATTAAAATCTTGGGTTTTAAAATCGTTAAGTCTGTGTGGAATGATGCTTCATGTAATGATGTGGTGAGTTTTAAATCCAAAATATAACCAATCTTGGCCATCTTTGCGGCAAAAATTCACACTACCTGTATGATACACAATTCTTACACTGCTGTTTACAGTTACAACTAATTGTGGTAAAATATTTATTGATATAAAAGCATTTCTGATAAAAATTCCAGTAAAATAGAAATGCTTTTATTTCAGTAAATATGAAATCATAATGAAGTAAGAATGTGACTAGCAATGTAAAAGCTTCTGTACCTTACAGGGTGTATGGATTGTTCTCCGGAAAATTGACTGGGTTGGCTGAAACAACACAGGCAAATTTTAGGACTATTTCATTATATTTTAGAGTATATTGTGTACTATGCAAGAATTACTGTAATAAAAATGCAGTACATAATTAACTTCTTAGTGGATGATTTATACAATATTACAATATAAAAAAAAAAGCAGAATATTAAATAGTGTAATGATGTGCACACAACCACTCACACCAAAATGCACCAGAACAAACAAGGCCGAGATTTTCAAATTCTCGTATCATATTTAAATGCCAGTGATCCAACTGCAAAAGTCATAGCCACAAATAAAGACTCCTACCTGGTTTCATTTGGCTCATACAGCTCATGCACCTCCTTATGGCACACTTTTGCTGTAAGCAGAGCAAATAACTGGAGACATGGCTGGTTTTGAACATTTCACTGAGACATTCAGCAATTACAACTTTCATTATTATTCTATTCCGTAACAAACATATTCATGATTTTCACCTGGGCAGACAACAAATCACTATTTCCTACAATCGCATGTACCAAATCCATAACATGGCCCTAACCACTGTTCATCATTTTCAAAATTAGCCTATTTTAACAGTGATATGTTATCGGTATATCATACTTATGAAACCAAAGCAATCATAACAGCCTAAAACCACTTCATTTGAACAACAAATTTTATGCTCCTTGCTCAACCGTTTGGTCCTTTGATGCACAACTGTTTCTTATTGCTCATATTTCACTGAACAAAGCAATAGTGAAAACCATGGCAACAAAGTGTAACTCACACCAGCAGTATTCAGCTGTGTTCTTTACCATGGTCTATCCCCTTCCCTATACAAAGCTTTTGATTATTTTTGGCAAGGACAATCAAACTAGCATCCTCAATCTACTGCCACACCTCCAAGATCCTACCTCGAATATGGGACGGATTATAACTCAGACATGCACACCTTCTTATATTACACTGATAACTTGAATCCAGCACACTACAATTTCACAGCGGTCTACATGTGGAATAATGCAAATGACACTGATGTTACACAAATATACATACATAGTGTACAAGCAACTGTCAATTACAGTTGAAACTTCTTTTCTCATCATTCTACTACTACCATCATGCAACACCTCTACAACATCCAGACTGAAGTTATAGTCTGGTACAGCGTCTGGCAAAGACCTAACATGCATCCTGTCAACATGCTTGCACTGTTCTAATGGTACATGTTTCTACAAAATATTTTTATAACAGAAACTAATAATTACACCAAAAAATTCTCCAGTCTCATACAGATCATTACACTAACACCAGGGCTACGAACCGGAAAAAATTAACCACTGAGGAGCTAAATAGATATATAGCCCATCACAGGTCTATACAGACAAAAAACAAGAGCCGTATACTAGGACGCAAAACACATCACAGCACTGTCCTTGGTTCCATAACATTTCCAAGTGTCAATTTCCAAATAAACCTGACATGTTTTCACATGGTAGCCAAGAAAGCTTTTGCTGCTGTCCCTGATACTTGTAGGACAGTGGTTTTGATCACACTTCCATCAATTTGACCCCAGAAAAGAACACTTGTATCTGCTGAACAGGTGGCAGGGTAGGCCAAACAGCTAGTTTAGATATTGTGGAAAAGAGAAAAATACCTTGCCCCTACTAACATTCTAAACTCTGGCAGACTAAACATGGCCTATTCCCTAACTGGCTATGCTATCCCAGCTCCTACAGCAATCAGTAAACATTTAAGTATCAGCTGCATGATTTTTCAATCACATTGCATAATGGCAATAACCACTGAAAACGGACATGAACCACTGCACGTCCACAGACTGTTAATCACAATCAGGTAACATTATAATCTTAAACATTCTCTAAAGGAATATGGATTTAAAATATATAATTCAATTCAAATAAATCAACCAAAGAGATGCAACAGTTTCACAAGTTTATTACTCGACGTTCATCCCATAACTGGCCAGACCACAATCAACAACGCTCCAGTCGCTCCTGCTAAATGTAGAACCACAGGCTCCAAGTGCAGTTGTGTGCTCCTGATGATGGGTAGGGAGATGCCCGAAACATGTTAAGCCACATATAAATGTCAAGTAATAAACTTGTAAAACTGCTGCATCTCGTTGGTTGATTTATTTGAATCGTATAACAATGCACAGACTTGAAAACGTCAAGTTTAAAATATATAATTTGGAATTACCAAGCAAAGAGGTTACATTTCATACACATTAAAAAAATTTGGTCATACCAATTCATGACTGCACATTTTGAGTTAAATTTGACGCTTCAAACATTCCAATACACCAGATCTCATCAATGTATTCTTAAATATATCACATATAAACTGCCACTAAAGTGTATAATTGTGTAGGTGCACTTATTAGGCTCCAAACTGATTGAAAGATTTCCTACAAAAACCACAAGTAAATGGTCACCCTCCAGTAAGAGTGTGTAAATGCATCTTCAAGGAACTGGGCTGCTTGAAGTATTTCTTATACACAGCACACATGAATTGACACGCTCCATTATGAGCGGTTAGATGCAACTTCAAGTTACCTGACCGTTTGACAGATTTCTTACATATATCACATGTAAACAGACGCTCCAAGTATGAGTGTTGAGATGCAACTTCAAGTTATGTGAGTGCCTAAAAGATTTCCCACATACGCAACAGATAATAGGATGCTCATAAGTATGAATGTGTAGATAAAACTTCAAGGTATCTGACAGTTTGAAAGATTCCTTACATACATTACATGTTTATGGCTGCTGCCTTGCATGATGGTGTGGATGCAACTTGAAGGTACTTGACTGTTTGAAAGATTTCTTACATACATCAGATGTAAAAGCCTGCTCCCCAGTATGATTGCGTAGATGCAACTTCAATGTATCTGAATGTTTAAAAGATTCCTTACATATGAGGGCGGATCCCAAAAAAACTGGACTGGCCTCCGGAAGCACTTCCTAATCGTCGTTGAGTGTTCCCCCGCTAGGTGAGTGTAGTTGCACCCTTCACGAGTCAGTAGCCAGGTGGACATCACTGTAAAAGGTTGTACAGGCTTGTGTTGTCAAACTCCTCTCACGAAATTGTGATGTCTGACTGTACCAAACAGCGAATCTGCTTGAGATTTTGTTTCCGTCTCGGAAAAACGGCCACAGAAGCACATGAAATGCTTCAAAAGGCCTTTAAGGAGGAAGCACTGAGCCGTACACGGGTTTTCAAGTGGTTTGCGTGGTTCAAAAGAGGAGAAATGAGCTTTGAAAATCATCTTCATTCTGGTCGCCTGTCAACAAGTCGTACTGACGAGAAGGCCGAAAAAATTCGAGAAAAAATCAACGAGGATCGTCGGTACACAATTGACAAGATCTCAGAAGCTACAGGTGTGAGCTGGAGTTCCTGTCAGCCAATTTTGACCGTGGATTTGAATATGAGATGAGTTGCCGTGAAGTTTGTTCCCCACCTGCTCACACAGGACCAAAAAAACACTTATTTGACTTTGTGCCAGGAGTTGAAAATTCAGACTGAAAGTGACCCAAACTTTCTTTCTAAGGTCATCACGGGCGACGACAGTTGGTGCTATGGGTACGACCCTGAGACCAAACAAGCCTCGAGTCAATGGAAGACGCCCACTTCACCAAGACCGAAAAAAGCAAGACAAGTGAGGTCAAATGTGAAAACAATGCTCATTGTTTTTTTTTATGTTCGAGGAATCGTGCATCAGGAATTCGTTCCTCCTGGACAGACTGTCAATCAGGAATTTTACTTGGAGGTTTTGAGGCGATTAAGAGAGAATGTGCGAAGAAAACGCCCAGAATTGTGGAGATCGGGTGATTGGTTTCTCCATCATGACAACGCCCCAGCTCACACAGCTTTGTCTGTGACCCAATATTTGGCCACTCTGGAATGGACCATCGTTCCCCACCCACCCACCCACCCTACTCACCGGACCTAGCCCCCTGTGATTTCTTTTTAGTCCTGACAATGAAAAAAACATTGATAGGAAAGAGATTTTGCCACCATGGAGGAGGTGAAAACAGCTTTGCCAAAGGCACTCAACAACATCAAGCTTCAGCAGTTCCAGAGATGCTTCACACAGTGGGAAAAAAGATTGGACAAGTGTATTGCCTCCCATGGACAATATTTTGAAGGGGATTAAGTGTTTTTTGTTCAAAATGTAAATAAATCTTCCTTTTTAAAGAAAATCCGGTTTTTTGTGGGTTCCCCCCTCGTACATTACATGTTTATGGAAGCTGCCCTATATGATTGCGTAGATGCAACTTCAAGGTCTTTGAGTGTTTGAAAGATTTTTTACATACAATCAATGACTTCAACAAAAGAACTAATACAGTATAGGATGAGGAGGGTCATTTGGTTACAGAATTCCACCATATTTTTGTCATGTGTTGGAACCATTTCTTGCAGCTCGTTAGTGTACATGGGGTTAGTGATCTTAGGCAGACAGAAATACATACAGCACAGCCAATAGTGCCTGAGCTGAGTGCCTTTGAGGTGCAGATGACTATTGAAAAGATAAAAAGTCACATCACCAGGTACTGATCAAGTCCAAGCAGCATTAATTAAGGCATGGGTGTAGAACAATTTGCTATGAGATCCATAAACTTATTTATTCTATTTGGAATTAGGATGAATTGCCAAAGGAATGGAAGGAGTCATTCATTGTGCCTATTTATAAGATGGCTGATAAAACAGACTGTAGTAACTATAGAGGCATATCATTTTGTCAGTTACTTGCAAAATTCTATCCTACATCCTGCTATCAACGTTAACTCCAAATGCAGGACAAATTAATGGGTATCACCAGACTGGATTTGGATGCAACAGGTCAACTACTGATAATATAATCTGCATTCGTCAAATACTGAAAAAAAAAGAGAGAATAAAATGAAGTAGTGCCTCAGCTATTTATAGACTTCAAGAAAACCTGTATATGATTCAGTTAGGAGGGAGGCCTTGTATAATATTCTCATTGTGATTGGTATCCCCATGACTTCAGTAAGGCTAATAAAAATGTGTCTAAATGGAAACTACAGCAGAGTCAGTGTAGGCAAACATATGTATGACATGCTTCATATTTAGAGTGGTATGAGACTAGTTGCTTTCTCACCATTGCTTGTCAATTTTGCTAAAGAATATGCCATAAGGAGGGTTCACACAAACCAGGATGGCTTGAAATTAAATGGCAATCATCAGCTTCTAGTTTATGTTGATGACATTAATGTGTGGGCCAGAACTGTATGTACTATAAAGAAAAACAAAGAAGTTAAGTAGTCTATAGTAAGTAGAATGAAGTAAAATTAAATGCTGATAAAACTCAGTACATGGTCATATCTCCAAATCAGAATGCAGGATGAAGTCACAATATAAAGAATTATAATAGTTTCTTTGAAAGGGTGGAATAATTATTTGGAAACAACCAAAAATGAATCAAAATTCTATTCAGGAATAAAATCACAGCACACTGCAGTCAGGGAATGCTCTTTGTCATCCAGCAAAGAATCTATTGTCTTCCAGTTTGCTATCCAAAATTATAAAGATTGAGATAATAAGAACTGTAATTTTGACTGTTGTCTTGTAATGGGTATGAAAATTGGTCTCACACATTGAAGGAGGAGCACAATCTGAGTGTGTTCCAGTGTAAGGTGCTGAGGAGAATATTTGGGCCTAAGAAGAACGAGGTGTCAGGATATTGGAGAGAAATATATAATGAGGAGTTGAATGATCTGTACTCTTCATCTAATACTATTTGGGTGATGAAATGGAGAAGAATAAGATAGGGGTGGCTTCAGCAGGTATAGGGGAGAGAAGAGGTGCACACAGGTTTTAGGTGGAGAAACCTGAAAGAAAGAGACCACTTAGAAGACCCAGGCATAGATAGAAGGATAATATTAAGATGGATCTTCAGGAAGTGGGATATGGGGGTATGGACTGGATTGATCTGGCTCAGGATATGGTCAGGTGGCAGGCACTTGTGAATGCGGTAATGAACCATCAGGTTCCATAAAATGTGGGGAATTTCTTGGCTAGATGAGAACTGGTTAGCTTTTCAAGAAGGATTCTGCTCCATGCAGTTGGTTAGTTAATAGCTTCAAATACTCTGCAGTGAAACCATTACATAAAATGGGTATGAAATTGCATTTATAACTACTTACGAGTATCTCAACTGACTTCATTTTCAAAAGTCTTTGAAAAAATTATGTACAATCTACTAACCAGACACTTAAATGATAGCAACATATATGCTGAAGAAAAGTATGGATTTAGAAAAATTCTAACTTCTGAAGAAGCAAGCTATGAATTAAGTAATGAAATGGTAACTGCTCTAAATACATGTAACGAATCAGTTCGTGGAAGGATTTTATGTGATTTAACAAACGTCTTCGATTGTGTTCACCATGAAACGTCACTGTTCAAATTAAATTACTGTTAAAAAAAAAAACTGGCAAAGCTAATGAATGAATCAAATCATAGTGTAGTGATAGGTACCAAAGTGTGGAGGTAAATATAAAAATGTCAGTAACAATATATTTTTATACTGGGGAGTTACAAAACACAGTGTTCCACAAGGATCAATTAAAAGTTTATGTTTTTTAAATCTACATAAGTGATTGCTCAAAAACTATTCATGGAAAACATAAACAAATGTTACTTGCAAATGATACTGATTAACCCTTTAAAGCCCGAATTAAATCCCATCTGCTATTTGCTGGCATTATTAGCTCACCATTTTCTCCACGTTAGCAGGATAAGGGTTAAATCATTAACCATTAGGCTACTAATGTCATATATATA
>Ga0268261_10003514_pt1 | contig 11546 bp, 10 predicted proteins | sample TergutNc150P1_FD_190353 | JGI IMG/M metagenome (GOLD analysis project Ga0268261, IMG submission 190353) | Nasutitermes corniger P1 segment gut microbial community from laboratory colony in Florida, USA - Nc150 P1 (SPAdes) (version 2) | ecosystem: Host-associated > Arthropoda: Insects >... | reverse complement strand
TTTCATACGTAACCTCACCATCGAAATAGCTAAAATAACACGTTAATATCGCACTTCTACTTGATAAATAGACTTATCCCCAATTCACCACAAGGATAATGCATGCGTGAGAGAGAGAGAGAGAGAGAGAGAGAGAGAGAGAGAGAGAGAGAGCGTGCGTGTGTGTGAGTGAGACCACCATGCCAAGGCACAACTCCACAAATCTTGAAGCTGAAATTTCCTATGCATACATCAGGCCCGAAACAGAAACATAAGTAAAATGAATGAAAAATTATTAAACTTTAAATTAACTTCCTGCATGTAGGCATTAAAAATTTCTACTGAATCTTTCTTTGAACTGAAATATCTCTGATTTATTCACAACACAGTGTAGATTATTTCATTATTACATCATCTTCAGTTCATAATTTATAAATGTTTATTGTCAAACACACGCAACGATTTAAAGGGCCGTTGCAGAGAAGCTTCCGTACCCTCAGCACGAAAACGGAATTTAAATGCCATACGATAAAGGTTAATATGGTAAAAGCTTGACAGTCACAAAGAATGTGTGAGGCCCCTTCAGTTGCCTGCTTGCATCTGTCACTCAGGACTCTTTATTAGCACCAGTTTAAATGGGTGTCCTTTTAAATGACAGTGTCCTGTTTGCAACTCTGTCATTATTCTTAACTGGTTTCTGCTCAGGTATTGTAGTTGCCTAGCTTTCTTTGCAGACATTTTCTTAAAAACCTGCCTTCGTCCATGTATGGACTTCCACTGCCCTTCATGCTTCCTGTTTTTCCAGTTCATGAACACCTCCCTCGAAACCTTGGCAGATGTACCAAGTCCAGGCTCAGGTCCAAGGAGTGGATGCGAGGAGCATAATCTGGCAAATTGATCACCTATTTCATTTCCGTCAATTCCCATATGTCCTGGCACCCATACTATTTGCATACTGTTGTATGTTCTGCCAGTTTCACCAGGGACTAATTTGGAATTTATCTGAAAGCTCTCAAGGACCTTGATAGCTGCCTGACTCTTCCTACCTCTGTATCCCTTTTCTTTATTCTCCACTATACCAGCATTAGTGGTGTATATTACAGCCTGGAATACGTGGTGTGGAGCCCAAGACTGAAGCTGTGTCTGCTTCTCAAGCCCCATCTATACACCCCAGCACCAATTTACATTTGTCAGGGAATGTGACTGTGAATGGTTTGTGGTACGCATATCTCAGTAGCATCTTGTTTGACCCCACCTGTAGGATGGGTTCATGCTCCATTTTCCAAGAATTTTGGTGTGGATTTTGGTTTCCAGTATTGGGTATACATTATTCTGTAGTACCAGGTATGGGCCCCCACCTCAATCATAACATGCTACCCAAAAATTCGGGGAATATGACCATAAAAAAAAGGTTTCTTACCATAACTCCTAGTTTCCACCGTTTCCTTTGAAGTAGTCCCTTTGGGCATATATACAGTGATCCCAGCGTGTTTCCCATGACTTCATGCATCCCTGGAAGTTCTCAAATGTGAGTGTCATTTAGCCATTTAGCACCTTTTATTATGATGTTGTGTGAGGTGCTGTCAAAAGCTCTCTCAGTATCTAAGAAGGCTGCCAGTGTAACCTCTGTTTTTCACTGCTTCTTCTATATGTGAGATTACATATTTCAGTGCAGTTTCAGTGGACTTCCCTGGTTTTTAGGCAAACTGGTAACATTGTAGGGGATGCAGCCCCAAAATCTCATCCCTAATATGCCTCTCCACCAGTTTTTCCATTGTTTTCAACATGAAGGTTGAGAGACTAATAGGAAGATATGCCTTAACCTTGGTGTAGTTGACCTTACTGGATTTGGGTATAAATGTCACTTTGACCTTCCTGCAGGCTGTGGGTTATATCCTCCTGCCAAGATGTGGCATAAGTGAGTCATTAAGTATTTGACCACCCTGTTGCAAGAGTACAGGCACAATTTATCACTCCCTGGCAGTTTAAATAGTTTGAATGTGCTTATCGCCTGCCTTATTTTAGACTGGTGAAAGACCTTGTTAGACAGTTCCCATTCCTCTCTGTGAGGTGTAAATGCTCTCAGGTTTGGCTGCCCCTGTCCTTCCATATTGGTCTTACACATCTGACCTTCCACATACCAGTCTTAAACGATCCCAGCTACTATGCACAATGTTGCTTATCCAGCGGCCTTGTAATTATAGTGACAACCATTTTTACCAAATATACAATTGTCTCATATACTGTATTGGTAGGATTATACCTACAGCTAAGCTGTTCTTTATTACAGGATGTGAATCAACTGTGCACATCCACTAAACAACATAGACACACTGTATTTTAACAAGAATGTAAACATATAACATGATTTTGATGTTTTATGACCATGAGATTCATCATTGAAAATTAAGTGTAATATCAAGTGGTTTTATCTCACATTTTTATACTATTACTATATATTACTTGTATTCTTGATATGAGACACACTGATAATGGTCACAGAAGTCACCAAAACGTAACGGTGAAGAATAATAAAATGTGATTGAACATATTTATAAATGTGTGCTTTTTGGTTTATCACATAGGTAAACAACATTCTTTAAGACATGGGTGTGGAGCGTATAAACTTGTATGATATTTTAAATTATTATTACAGTAGATATAATATGGGCTGAATGTTATACGGTGCCATGAAGTTTTGTAAATAGGTACCAGGGCTTCAGAGTAACATATCTACCCAACTACACTGTCACATTGTAGAAGACGGTAATTTTCAAGGGCTTGTTATCAGTCGTCATCCATGCTGTGATGTTGCTCTTGCTACAGTGCAGGTTCTTATAAAGATTAAGGCTGAGCATATGTTGGGCGTTGACATTCTTAAGGATGTGTAGGCATGTTGTAGCTCTCTGTACATGATATTCTTATTTATGCTTGATTCTGTTATGTTCCTTGCAGTATGAAGCAATCCCAGAGTCACTGAAGAACATGCTGTTGGTGATGGATTCTGCTCAAGTATTTTCCAGCTCTGATGGATATTCCCAGCTGTGGACCATTACATGGGATCGCATAAACACATTTCTTCCTAAACTGAAAGAAGAACTTTTTAAGTCTCACCCAGCAGGTAACATGTATTTGAAACTTAGCACAAAATAGTACAGTCATACCACAGTGTCAGTTCTTAAAATCAATGAAAATGGGTTTTTTTTTTCAGTTGAAGTCCAAGCAAGGTTCCCCACCAAGACCGAAGAGAACACAGCAACCAGTTCAGACTCCCAGGTCCTTTCTGCTGTCTCTCCAATACGAAGTGAGCCTTCATCAGTTCATGACCCTGTAATGAGCCGGGTAACAAGTATCATTCTGCAACCCCCTGCAGTGGCTCCGACTCACAGTGTATCAACCCCAATCTTCACTCACCTTGGACAGCAGGTACATAAAATGATCGCCCAACACATTTGTGTTGACTGTGGATGTTACATGGAGCATGGAGTAGCTTATATGAGTGATCAGTACAAAACTCCAGGCAAAATTTTGGTGCATGCAATTTAATCTTTACACTTTTAGATAGCAGACATGAAGACAGGTCTCATGATTGAAAGCATTCCTTGAACTCAGTCTGCTCTGGATTTCATCATGAGTGCAGTTTTGACCTATTATTAGTGTTCCACAATATTTGAAGTATGCCACATTGTCAAAGGATTTATGACCTGCCTTGATGTTATGATTTTGTCCTGTGTTCTTGTGAACTAGCAAGGACATACGCAAGGGAGGTGGAAAAAATAAGGTAATAACATATTTCATGTGAAGTGTCATTATCCAACCTGGATTTCAGCATGTAAGAGGCAGGTGTCAACTCTCTTTTGTATAATGCAGCCTTGAGAGTTCATTGTAAATAAGTATGGCCATAGTTTAAAGATAGCAAGCTTACTGGAAAAAGGGTAAAATGTTGAAGTACACATTCTGTTTCGATTTTTATGTGTGAATGGTGTTGTATCAGTTGTATTACCATTTGATGAAGTGTACAAAGTGTATGTACTCTGATGGAAATAGGCCTGGATATGGTGCAGTGCTTTTGATAATGGTGGAGGACATGTTGATTTCTAGCAGCAACCCAGATTCCCAGATGTGTCTATTATGGATGATATTCTTTTATGTTTTTAAATTATTGTGGTTTGATTTTCCAGTAGTGACTGACACCTGTTGTCACTGCCTTCACCATTGCCACTCAGAGGCATTATCATCATCATCTCTTTGGCACTCCTCCCTCATGGCAGGACTGACCTTTCAGTGTGAGCATTCTATCCATAAAAAGGGACTATATCATCGCCTTTGTATATATCATGTGGCTTTTTATCCATCCAGTAAAATAAGTAGTCTCTCAAGCTGTGGATCCCTTTTATCACTGTTGATGACAGTACCTTCTCCAGTTAGCTTTTGCATACTGGGCTATGATGATTTTTGACTCTACAGATCCATCCATCATATGCACCAAATTCATCGGCCTGCATTTCATCTTCTGCCTTTTTGGCTCTTGCATGTAAAATGTTGCCATCAGTAGGAATACCTGATGCCTGCTCAGTGTGGTACTAAGCCAACAGGATGCCCTCAGGCTTGTGGAAAGTAGATTATCTTTCTATCTTCCTCATCTTACAGGACTTTCCACACTTGTCAGTTTTTTGTGAGTTCCTTTTCTTTGCAACAATGGAGTTTAATGTGGGTGGCACTAATCTGGTATGTTTAACTATGTTAATCCATTGCACAGATTTTTCTCCACTTCTGCAATGATCATTTGTCATGAAACGTCCAGATTTGTCTTGTAGGATGTGACATGACCGTCTTCATTATTTAGTCCTTGTGTACAGGAAATAATAGCAGGAAAATAGGAATAACAAGAAATCATAACAAAACTAATGGGAGTAATAACTTAATTTAAATCACCCATCTGTTAAATGCTGAACTCAGCAAGGTGAAGCACGCAGGCTGATGGAAGACAATGCAGATAACAACTGCGGAACATATTTTTGAGGTTTGCCACCTTACAATTTAAGCCTCTCCCTCAACACCACCACTCCATTTTCATTCCTGTCTTGTCTCAGACATGGTGACATTTTGTTACAGCTGTAATTGTAGGGCTGGCTTGCAAGTAAGGCATGTTACTGGTACTTTATGCTTTTGCTGTTGTTTCTCAGAAATTATTATTCTGGGAACATTGTGGGTCAGGACTAGGAATTCTCTGTGATTGCCATAGTAAAATTACACTTCCATACTCATAATTAAATATTCTTTATTGTGCTATTTATAGAGAACAGATAAGACAAACAGTATTTGTGGGAAAACAATTCATGGTGTAATAATAGATAGAGGTTTCACTGTATTTATGTCAGAGTGCGGTTTTTGTGTTTTATCTATCAATTATCTAAGCCTATTATGGTCAACGGAAATTCTCCATTCTTGTTTCTCAGAGTGGTTTCCTAGACACATAGGTTTTACAGAGTGGCTTGATTTATTTCACTTTCATTAAAGTTCCTTTCTCTGTATTCCTGGAAAAATCTAAAAGTAGTTTGATAGTCCAAGCTTTTTGTACATAGCTGGTTTTAATTTAATGATTTCTTTCTGTAATTCTTTTCAATTTTGCTTCACCTTTAGGACATTACAGAATAATTCCATCTCCCACACATGTACTGTAGTGTCACTCCATTTCACTTGTAGCTGGACCTAACACAAAAAGCAAACGGGATGTTTTCCAAAAATATATAACACCAGAAGCACATAAGTCATTAATTATGTCAGAATACAAAACATGAAGCATAATGTCTATTCTTAACATGCTGAAAATTTAATGGAAATCTCTGTGACAAATTCAGAATATGGGGCCTTCTTCAAACAAAATTAACTGTGATCTGTATGAGATATGGACTTGTGTCTGCCTAAATACAGGAATATTTTTTTCTTGAATGACATTTCTGGCACACTGGCCATATTTCACTTTTTCTGCTCCTACTAGAAATGGCTAAACTGTAGAGGTAGTGTGAAGAATTTGCAACGGATTCTGATTGTGTTACAGAACATTTCATTATAGAATGTTTGTTTCAGGTCCTGTCTACATCAGTTGGTCCCCCCATTCAGAACACCCCCGCCCTCTCTCCTATCCCAGACACAACCACATTGCAATCTCCAACCCACTCTACCTCTTTAGAGTCCATGTCGAAGCCACTGCTGTACAACCAGTCTCATAATGCAATTCCACCTGTATCTTTATATAGTCAATCTATGCCACTGTACAGCCAACCTCAGAACACTCTGCCTCCTGTAACACTGTACAGCCAGACTGTTTCCCCGATACCTGTATACAACCAGCCTCAAACTATCACCCCACTCTCTTCAAGCTTCAGCATCAGCAACACTTCAAGTGCTGCCAACTTAACAGACCATCTGACAAGCTGTACCACTGGTGTTTTGATACCAGCACATTATTTCAATCAAGAAATTGGGGTAAGTTGAGTGCTTGTTAGCTCTGATTAAACTAAGCCTTTTTTCTGCCATGTTGGAAGAAACTTAATAGAAGGCATCCTGTTGTGTTTGTATAACCATAAGTAATCAATATAACTGCTGTCAACACAGTGGTATATTTATTATGTAGTAATGTACGGACATGTAACATACATATATACATACATACACAAAAACACGTGCACACACGCGGGCACACACACACACACACACACACACACACACACACACCTGCTGCATTTGTAGCATCGGTTCACCACTATATAGTCTCTTGTGTGGCATATATGCAACACAAGAGACTATATAGTGGTGAACAGATGCTAGAAATGCAGCAGGTTTAGCCACAAAGCCAGTGACTGCAGAGGTGAAGAAACCTGCCCACTCTGCATGGGTGGCCACAATATTAAAGCCTGCACGGCTCCACCATGCGACTACAAATCTGTTAATTGTTTAAACTACAACAAGTACAACGGGAGCGCAAAGGTGGGAGAGAATCACTCCTCTATGGACAAGACCTGCCCGAGCTTACAGGCTGTTATCCAGAAGCACAAAATAAACACCGAATACTAGAATGGCAACAACAGGGCCCCAAAATCAACAGAAACACAGCAATATTTCCCTGCGATGCATCCATATAAATCTAAAACACTCTACAACTGCCACTGATAACTTCAACCAACTCACGAAAGAAGCAAACATAGACATAGCTTTCATACAAGAACCATATAACTACCAAAATCAAGTAATAGGGATCCCCAGAAACTACAAGATATTTACTAGTGGAAAGGGCCGGAAGAGGGCTGCTGTAGTGGTCGTAAATAAAAAGATAGATGCGATCCTGATGGACCAGCTATCGGACGAAGATACAGCCGTGATTGAGATAACTTATGGTAACCTGAGGTTCATAGCCACAAGTATATATTTGGATATTAAAAATGAAATTTCTTCGGACCTTCATAAAATAGAAAATATACAGCGGCTAGCTAAACGCCGAGGGTTATTAGTGGCCATGGACAGCAATGCCAGGTCAACAACATGGTATGACGCTACAACCAATAGAACAGGCAGGATTTTGGGAGAGTTTTTAATAAGCAACCGGCTAAATATAGCGAAGCGCCCTTACCATGTGTTAGTCCACCAGGGGCACCAGCAATGTTGATCTAACTGTAGCTGATGGTACAATGGTTAAATTATTGCACATGTGGCAGTGCAACCAGCAAGAAAGCTTTTCTGACCAAAGGTACATTACTTTCTGCATTGAAAAAGATAAGATTACATTTTATGATTTCCACTACAACGGAGTAAAATACGTAACCAGCGAGATGGGTTTCCAACACTTCGAGAACAACTTTATAAAAGAAATTAAAAACAACTTAAGGATTAGGGAAACACTTGATTTAGACAACACACTTTGCGAAATACTGACTTTAGAATCGGATACAGAAAATGTGGTGAGGAAGTATCAAGACTCCATGGTAGCAGCAAGCAAGAAATCGTTTAAAGTAAGACAACTAATGCAAAAAAACTATCAATTTCAAGTCGGTACCGTGGTGGACAGGAGAACTTACTATAATGAGAGAAAATTAACATCATGTGAAGGCGATACCAGCGAACCCTACAGGACAGCAACTTGCGTGAAACCAGGAAACTCCAATACTTGCAGGAGACAAGGAAGTACAAAGCCACTATAAGGAAATAAAGATACAGCCATGGAAACAATATTGCAATGCCACAATGTCGGCAAACCCGTGGAACATAGTATATAAGCTGGCAACCGGTAAAATGAGGAGCTGCAGCACACTCTCAACTATAAGGAGGTGTGATGGAACAGTATCTTCGGGCATGGCAGAGATGTTAAATGTCATGATGGAACACTTCACACCCGCAGACGGGGAAGTAACCGACAACAACTACCACAAATTAATTAGGGCGCAGAATGAAACACCAGTTACAACCAAAGACAAACCCTTTACGACAGCAGAAACTCGGGACGCTATATACGCAATGAACAGGAATAAAGCTCCAGGTGAAGACGGGATAACGTCCGATGTTCTTCAACGCGCATATGACTTACTGCCAAAGTCCACCACAGCAATGTACAATGGGTGTTTGAGGACGGCGTGTTTCCCCAAAATATGGAAGAGAGCAAAACTTATACCCATTGTAAAGCCAGGCAAAGAAACTTGAGGATATGACAAAGTATCGATAGATAAACCTGCTTAATACTGCAGCCAAGGTGCTCGAGAAAGTACTCATTAGCAGGATAATGCATCATGTGTACTCTAACAATTTAATGAACAAAAATCAATATGGCTTCACTCCACAGACAAGCATGGTGAATGCAATGATGGCCTTAAAGGACTACGTGCAGAGCAGTATTGATGACGGGCAATACGTTGCAGTAATAAGTTTAGACGTAAAAAGAGCGTTTGATGCTGCATGGTGGCCTGGGATCTTGGCATCCCTGAGGCAGTTAAGATGTCCGAGAAATCTCTACAAACTATGCGGGAGTTACTGCAAGGATAGGACTGCTTTTTTAACAATGAACAACGGCATGGTGCAAAGAAATATAAGCAAAGGCTGGGCACAGGGCTCAGCATCTGGCCCGGGATTTTGGAACATTCTATACAACTCCCTACTAAATTTAGAGTACAGCAAGAACAGCATACGCTGACGATCTGATGATTTTAGTTAAACGATCAAATCAAGTAGAAGTTGAAAACTACGCCAATATTGAGACACAAAAGGTAGCGAATTGGGCTAGAAACAACAAAATGAGTTTTAACGACCAGAAATCGAAAGTAATGATAATAACAAAGAAAAAGCCCAAGAACAGACGAGATATGAAAATTTTCCTCAATAACAAGAAACTACAACAGACAGACACGATAAACTACCTAGGCATTACCATTGACAGGAGATTTAACTTCAACCAACATATAGACAAGATAACAGGGAAAAGCATAAAGATTATTCACGCACTCTCTAAGTCTGCTAAAATTAATTGGGGATTGAGACACGACGTTCTAAGGATTATACAATGGGGCAATACTCCCTATTCTATCATACAGAGCACCGGTATGGGTAGAGTGCCTAAAGAAGAAATATAACGCCATAAAACTCAAAAGGGTGCAGAGACTGATAAATATAAAAATTGCGAGAGCATACTGCACCACTTCCCATGAGGCTCTCTGCGTACTAACAGGGATGACCCCTATACTCACTGAACTGGAAAGTCGGGCAACAATCTATCATAATACCCGAGGAAACGAGAAAAGTGACCAGTATGATGCCCCAAAACACTACAGCCAATGGAACCATCCAGTTGACGTACTAGAGATGAAAGAAAAAAGAGACGGACGAGAATACACTTGAGATTTATTCGCATGGCAGCAAAAGTTCTGGTGGAGTCGGATGCGGTATTGCAATTTTCGAGAACAACCACTTGTCGCTGCGACTGATGTATAGACTGGCTGATGAGTGCTCCAACAACCAGGCAGAGCAATTGGCTTTAGAGAAACTATGGGATTTTAGACATTTACAAGGACTGCAAAGGTCCACAGCTGTACATACGGATAGCAAAATTACTTTAGATGCAATTGCGAATCCTAAGAATCACCAACACTTGGTAGAGCAAATCAGAGGAGGAGTAAGAAGTCTAGAAAAGGACGACTGGTCTATCCACTTTACCAGGCTGAAGGCCCACAACAACAACTTAGGAAATGAGATAGCGGACCAACTAGAAAAAATGCAGCCAGCAGAAGAGATGGAGAAACCGCATACAGCAGAATTCCGAAAAGTGCAGTGATAAAAGTGATACAAGAAAAAGGTGAATTACAGTGGCAACAAGAATGGAATGTTTCAACCAAAGGGGAAACAACAAAATCATTTTTTCCAGACGTAGGTGAATACAAATCCAAAAGACTGCAAATGGGTATAAACTTTTCTACGATAGTAACAGGGCATGGCACACTGAGATCGTACCACCATAGATTCAAAATCAAAGACGATCCGGAGTGTGTGTGCAGAATGGGTCCACAGACCACAGACGACTTAATATGGGAATGTGCGCAACTACTAAAGCAAAGGGAGACTCTCAAGAACAGGATAAGGAAGGCAGGTGGAAATTGGCCCTTATCCAACTCAGACCTAGCCAACAATTACACAAAATGGTTTCAAATTTTTGTGAACTCTATAAACATTGACACTTTGTAGCATGCACAGAATAGGCTGACACTTAAGATGAGAATAGACTTATAATAGGACGAGATCTGTGTTTCGGAGCAAACAATTTGTAGTATATATATATATATATATATATAGAAACATATAAAGCAGGTTACATATAAGCAATCTCTAGCATGTAGTATTGCCTTTTGTAATGGAACATGCTGTGAAATAAAGTTAATAAAAAAAAACCACTCACATGCACACGTGCGCGCACACACCCATGCACGTGTGTATGTAATACATACATGCGTATGTTGCTACTTATTTTAGTCTTAAAAGAACATCATCAGGTCTAATTCTAATTGACGCACATAATACGACGGTACTCTGGAAAGTTCTCAGCCTAACAATGAAAAAACGAATTTATAAAATCAAAATTGTTTATATTTTTTAACATAATCTTCGTTAAGACTAATACATTTATTCCAGCGATGCTCCATTGCCATTACCCCGTTCCCGTAGTGGTTCTTCGTAAGATCTGCAAAATACCCCTCTACAGCTGCAATCGCCTCTTGATTCGAAGAAAAACGCTGACCAGCGAGGAAGAGTATGAGTTTTGGGAAGAGATAGAAGTCAGAGGGAGCCAAGTCTGGGGAATAGGGTGGATGTTCCAACAATTCATAGTGCAGATCCCAAATTTCCCCATTGCCAAAACACTTTTGTGGGTGGGTGCATTGTCCTGATGAAAGACGATTTTTTTCTTCTGCAAACCAGGTTTTTTCTCATGAATTTTTTTCGTCTAGTCTGGCCAAAAGATTGGAATAATATTCCCTGGTTATTGTTTTACCCTTTTCAAGATAATCAATAAACAAAATGCCTTCAGCATCCCA
>Ga0268261_10003513_pt1 | contig 11546 bp, 7 predicted proteins | sample TergutNc150P1_FD_190353 | JGI IMG/M metagenome (GOLD analysis project Ga0268261, IMG submission 190353) | Nasutitermes corniger P1 segment gut microbial community from laboratory colony in Florida, USA - Nc150 P1 (SPAdes) (version 2) | ecosystem: Host-associated > Arthropoda: Insects > Digestive... | reverse complement strand
CGACGAGCTGATCACTCGTCCAGAGGAGTCCTACCGACTGTGCTGCGTCGTTGTGTGTGATCTAGAAACATCAAGAATGGGTGCTCCATATATATATGACATTAGTCGCCTAAGGGTTAAACCTTAAGAGGTGCCAAGATTAGTAGGCAGATTCAGGGGAAAATATTTTATTCACATTTGGAGCTAACATCCACAAACGCTGAACAAAATGGCAATGCAGTATGTAGTACCTTCTTGCCATAGAATCCCCTAATATCTGCATCAGTATTATTGCACTCATTACTACTGGTATTTTCTGAATTTTCACTTTGTTTAAATAGTACTTCATATTAATACCATTAAGGGCATTGCTGATCTCATGTTTATTGAAAGGGTTCATATTTTTTACCCCTGTCACAGACTCCCACAAATTCTTCACCCATTCACTAACCTTTGGTGGATGGTTGGTCATGTCATTTGTCCTGTTGGTGTTGCATGATAATTTGTTGCCTCCTTCCATTTGATCCATTGTTCACTGAAGTACTGTAAATAGGAAAACTTTATTTTAAAACAGAATGCTTTATTTATAGAATAAATACTGTAAGACAAATGATAGAGGTGATTAAGTCAATAAAATAGATATGTACTGATATGAACCACCTGGAATTAACAGTCACGTTTAAAGCAGATGTGCTTGATACACAACAAACAAATATTTGAACTGCTTGTAACTGATTAATACTTTAAACTTTTTGTTAATTGAAATGTCCAGTGGTTACAGTTACCTAGTAAGACATTTTGGAATCACAAGTAGGAATTCCTTAACCATCCTTTTTGATGCCTGTGTTATTGTGACCTGATGTAGTGACCTCCATTGTTTGAAATTAATATTGTAGTGGCCTGCAGGGGTGGTGAACCCACTGCTTCCATCTATTTGTCTTGTCCCTGGTGCCTGCCATATTGTAGCGGATGAAGAGGATGGAACAGTTCCATCACGACTAACCCAATTGTAATGGAGCAATCCAGTGGTAGTTTGGCTTTGCTCATCCATCGTAGGGACCAGCATTGTTTCCTCATTATTACCATATGATCAGTTTTCGTAGATTGGAGTTTTTATTTATTTATTTATTTGAACTGCTACCACGCATAACAAACAAAGAAAATAAGCAATCATAATAGAAGTAGAAGTCAAACTGGTAGCTGATTTGTGCACTGTTTGGTCGGGCATGCATGTCTTATATATGTTAAACTGGTCCCATCTGTTAAGGAAGCTGCATACACTGTACCAAATAATTATTTCTTTACTGTATCAAGTACTTCACAGTCAGTGCTGCCACCATCTCTGGAAATGCTAAACTAAACTTAAACTTTCACATTGTCATATATTCAGGTTTCATGGTGAAAAATTAGCCTGTTTTACTGCACTTTCTATGCTTGTGAAAATGAAATTAAAATGGCTTCCTTCAAACTGAATCTTCTGGTTGCTCTTAAAAACTTCCAAAATGTCTGTTGTGAATTTTAAACTGTGAACAAAATTTAGTGATCAAAATGCTCATCAAATTTTATATATACCGCTGTAACAATGTGAACAATACATGGAGGTATTTGGTTTAGGATTATATCTGAATCTTTACTACAGTACATCCCAGCACAACACAGAACACTGGTTACATCTTTTAAAAAATATGTATATATTCATGTCTACTCTACTCTACTCTACACACATAAGAGGTAATGGTAAAATTTTCATTATACCCCTGGCTATGTCTAGTTATGGGGACCTATCAGCATCCAAGGCCACATCTTCTTGTATTTTCAGGATTGTCTTGTATCCATATATCGAACAGAATTTTTAATAAATCCCTGCTATTATCTTCTCATTGTAAGTTGTGCAGCATTGGATGCAACACACAATGCTCACCTGGTATGAAGAGGAAAATTAGTGATCAGGCTCCTCTTAATTTCTTCACAAAGCACTCAGTTTTTGTTTCTGGTCTCATCAAAAGCTGTATAATAAAGACACACACATTGGTCCTGCATGCCATTACACATGCTTGCAAAACTACTTGCTCAGCATGTTTTAGTCCACTTAGCAACAGTGTATGCAGACATAAAGGAATGTAGCTGTTACTAAGAGGATGCAACATGGTACAGCCTTCCTGTTGTTAACATGTGTAACACAGTCTAGCTTATATCAAAAGCAAAATTCAAAATTTTTCACTAATTCTCCATTTTTAAAAAATAATTTCATATAGTTACACAAATCAAGGTGCTACAGTATAGTAGTCTAATGTTTTTTTTTTTTTTTTCTCATGGCCTGAAGTTTTAATGGTGATCTATTTTGTATGTTTAATGTTAATAGATGTGCTAAGTGAAATCAACAAATATAAGAGTTGGCAAAATTGAAGATTTCACTAGTAATTGTATGTTTGAAAATTAATGTAAACATGATTTTGTTACTCCACAAGAAAGCAAACAGAGATAAACAGGTGCTTGGAATGATACTTACATTAAACATCTTTATATGAGATAATGTGTGCATATTTTGTGTTAACATGTTAGTATACTGACACACAATGCTTCAGCAGTGATGCTTAATATTGAGTCTACCTGAAGGTTAGTTTTTAAAGTCATGTGCATGCAGGAATATAAATTAATGTTAACTATTTAAATGATGTGTGTAGTATGATGGTTTTTCATCTGTGCTACGTTTCTGTCTTTTTATATATGTGTGTGTGTGTGTCTCTCTCTCTCTCTCTCTCTCTCTCTCTCTCTCTCTCTCTCTCTCTCTCTCTCTCTGACAGACATAGTTACATTTTTTGAAGCTTTGTAATATTCTCTAGAAAACTGCTCTGTTCATTTTAGTTTCTTTATACTTTTGTACATTATTGTAATGTTCTTTTGTGGCAGGTTGATTGGCGTCGCACATTTATAACAACTGATTCGAATCCATTTTTTGATCGGTTTGTACAATGGCAGTTTCGGCATCTGAAAGCAAGAAACAAAGTAATGTATGGAAAACGTTACACTGTGTTCTCTCCAAGAGATAATCAACCATGTATGGACCATGACCGGAGTACTGGTGAAGGTGTTGGACCACAGGAATACACACTCATTAAGATGAAGATTCTAGAGCCATTCCCTAAAACACTGAGGTAGGTGGAGTAATTTTGTTCCACAAAGTGTTGGTGCGTCTGTTTCTTGCCCTCAGAATTCAGAATTATTGCCCCACATTTCCATGATTTTTTTCATGTCACATGATTGAGTAACCAACAAACTCGATGGAGCAGAGTTTTTGAAAAGCTAATAGTTTCACTGCTAGTTGAGAAATTCTTTGCACTTTATGGAACATGTTAGTTCATCACCACATGGGCAAGAGCCAACCACTTTTTTCTGCCCTGAGCCAAATCATAGCAGTCTGTGTCCTCTCATCTCATTTGATGGAGACCCATTTTAATATTTTAATCCCATCTGCACCTGGGTCTTCTCAGTTGTTCTCTTTGTTCAGTTTTCTCCACCAGGAGCCTTTATTCATGTCTTGTTCTCTCCATATAAGCCACATGTCATCTTTATCGCCTTGATTGTTCACCTGCTTTAATGACTGGTGAGGAGTACAACTGTGATGGCCCCCATTGTGCAATTTCCTCTAGTCTTCATCCCTCTTTGGCTCAAATGTCTTGCTCAGCACCCTGTTTTTGGTACACCTTAGCATATGTTCTTTATTTAATGTGGGAGATGAAGTTAACACTCTTATAAAACAACAGGCAAGATTATAATTCTGTATATTTTATTCTTTGGGTATTTAGATAGCAAATGGGAAGATTGTGGACTGAATGGTGGCACATATTCCCTGAGTTCATTTTTTTTAAATTAATGAATGCAGTTTCGATTTATCAGAGTTGTTCCCAAATATTTGAACTTACACATACTGTTATTAATTGTTGTTGTGCCATTGAATTCTGTTCATGAAACATGAACATGTAATACGTTTTCTCAGCATTTCTCGTTACTAGCAACTAACAAAGCTTCTGTGTTTTTCTTTATAGTATAATATGTTTTTGTCTGATAAATTATCATTAACACCAAATAGCAGAAGCTGATGTGACCCCATTCAGTTTCATACCCTCCTGCTTTGCTTGAACTGTCCTAATGGTATACTTCCTTACTCCATGGAGCATAGTCCTTCTTGAGAAGCTAACTGGTTCTTACATAGTCAAGAAATTCCTTTGAGTATGTCCATTTAATTGAGTGGTATATTCTTGTTGATGTTGATGTCTGGAAATCATCTTCCTTTGAGGGTGGTTTTTACTTTAGGAAATGAAGTAGTTTGAAATAAAACTGATCCATGACAACAACAAAAAATTAGTAATTACACAGTGCTATGATGTATGAACTGACTGAGCTAGAACTTTCTTTTCACTAATCTCTGGCAATCATACATGAATCATCAGTAACTGGCTGCAGTTGGTTTATGCTCCACAAAAAAAAATACTCAGTAGCATCAGTCCAAGAACCATTATTTGTTGTATTACTTGCATGCACAGTGTGTATCACACACACATGCACATATGTGCACATCTTGATGCCACAGGTTTTGAGCAAGCATAATTCAAGGTAACTTGGACACAGCAAATCTTGTTGCTTCTTGGATGTGAGTATGATTTTGCATTTTTGTTTATCACCTTTACTTCTTTATCTTTGCCACTGGTGGATCTCCTGTTAGGTCACTGAGCAGTGCTACTCCTACAATATCAATTACAGTACTGTCATAATTTAGGTATATTGACAGGTTACATTCTTTGCATATTACAGATGACGTGATGAATCATTTGCAGAACATTTTTCTAGTTCATTGTTTCCAGTGTCACAAAATGAGGAAAAAGAATATGATTTCAGTTGCAATCTGGTTGTTCCCAAGGGCATTTGTTATCAGGATCGTACTTCTCTTCTTCGTGGGGTGAAATGCTGTGGAACATATAAAGGAGGTCTTACTTAACGTAGCCCCTCCTGCTGCTGTAGGTCAGTGCTGGCGGAAGGATTTATTTAAATCTCACGTGATGGCAGCATAAAAGAGGAGATGGTAGTATGAAATGGCAGTATGAAATTTGGGTTAAAAATCAGTGTTTTAGAGATGGTAAAATGAGCAGAGCAGAGGTATGACATTGTCTGTAATGATTGTAGTTCACAAGAATACATTGTTTTAAATTTTGTCTGATTGTGTACAAAGCACATGATGTTGTTTCTTACCCCACTTTCTTTCCTAAAAAAGAAATGTAGAGGCTTGTGATGTTGCAGTATTGTCTGTGTACACCCCATTTCAAGTATTTAACCAATTGACTAAGCATTAATTTTATGCCACAGCAGGGGGGAGCCTTAGGCAGGCATGGGGCTGTCACCTCAGACTTCAGTGCCATGCTTTATAATTTCTTACAGTCGCTAACCAACATGGTGAACATACAAAATTTGTAAAGTGATAGGTACACTGGTGCCATGTTAGGACCAGAGAAGTGGTAAAAAATGTACATTTTATTTGATGTGTTCTTCTAGTTTATAAAATACTAGTATAGGCTGTGCAGTAGCTTTCTGAAGCTGTTGGCTTGATGTTAAGCAGTTCAGCATTGTATCTGAAGTCTACATTGCACAATGCGAAATGATATTGATAAAAGTTTTTTTTATTGTACAGTAATTTATATATTTTTTTGCAGCTGTCTGCAAGGAAAATCTGTCTTCCTAGTTGCTGCCACTCTTCGCCCAGAAACTATGTATGGTCAGACTAACTGCTGGGTCCATCCTGACCTTCAGTACATAGCGTTCAGCACGGCTGTGCATGGTGAAGTGTTCATATGCACAAGACGCTCAGCACGAAACATGGCTTATCAGGGCTTTACAAATGAGGAGGGAAAGCTTGATGTTTTGCTGGAACTTACTGGACAGGTGATTAACAGAACAACTAATTTATTTCCTAGTCAGTTACAAGGTGCTATTCACATTCTGCGGCACATCACACTAACGCTTTGTGAGCCCACTTCTTTTGTGGTATGCATGTACGGGCACAGTCTGCAGTGCAGTAGTTAATGATAACCTGTGATGTAACACTGACATGCTTTGCTAAATGCAGGTGATTGTAACAGTAAAAAGGTGGAAATACAAGCAGGTCTCGTTTTACACAATTTCTTTTTGTGCGATTTCACTTTGACTTGACTTGAAAATTTACACCACTTTTCGAATTTATACAATTTTTGGTTTATTGCAATTTGGCATAGACAATCCCTGGCCACACTTGTGTTAGAAGTTAGCAGAAATGATGTCACTGTCATGTTTGTGTGTGAATTGATTATGTTGGTGATATAATCATGTGGGTGATGTAATTCCCCCTTCAACAACATTGGCTTTTGTTACCAAAAGGACTGAGAAACGTAAATCTACATCACCTAGTGCAAGCAAAGTAAAGAATCAGCAAAAGACAATCAGTATTGAAGAGAAATTAGAAGCAGTATGCCAACTTGAAAATGGTGAATGAATTGTTGACATACGCCATAGTGTTAGATTCGCTCATATTAACATATGTACAATTAGTGATGACAGAATTACAGAAAGCGCTAAGTGAGGATGTAAATTGTTCATGTAGTAAGAATACCACAGTTCTGTTGGAATGAACCATACCATAAACTGTCTCTTCCATTTTTATTGCATAATAAGTAATTAAATATATTGGTTAGAAGTGTATGTATACTGTATCAAAGTGTATATACTGTATATACAGTGATATATACTGTACAGGTCCATATGTCTACTAGTGGTATTACCTTACACTATATAGGATGAGGCTGTCAATCCCCTTATCCCCAGGAAATACACTGTTTTAAATGGGAATTTTTTTTGATTTGTGTGATTACCATTGGTGTAATATTTTTCAGGAACGTAACCCAAGTGTAAAACAAGACCTGCCTGTGCAATAGAACCCTCATTGAAGATTCTATAGAAGTCAAGCATTTTACACTTTAAATCAAGAAAAATCTAAAATGGGTGTGTTATAATGCAACAGAACCTATTGGGTGTGTTATAATGCAACAGAACCTATTGCTGTGGTTAAAAAAAATTATATTTACTCTAAATTTAAATCTGATAATATTTTTCTTCAATACATTTGTATTTATATTTTTATATTTATTTTATGGGACACAAAAAGTTGAAAGATAAATTAATATTAGTATTACACTGCACAAGACAGTCCGTTGGTTTGTTCTTCTGTCAGCAGATGTGAAAAGAGAGTAATTTGTAGGTTCTACAGGACAGGACTCCATTTAGAACCGTCAAACACTGCAGAGTAAAGTGTGACTGCAGATGGAGTTGCGTTCATATACACCTGGAACTTTACTCTTTAAAGTAAAGGAGTCTGCTTTGTTGTTGAGGTATGTTGTATGAAGAGCAGCACTTTCTCAAAGTGTTGAATGAAGTGCAGCTCTCTCTCCACACATTCAGGTCTGATGAGTTTCTTAGCGTTCCTAGCAACTTCATGGACAAATCTAAACCATTTAATTTGTCACTTGATATCATGTCTTGTTCTACCCACCACATTTTGTATTCCCTTTTTGTCACAACATACATAACACTGTGTACATATAATCTAAGAAACAAACAGGACACCAAGATGCACATTTTGCTGTCACTACCTGAACTGTTTGCTTACGTAAGTTTACACTGTAAGTAGTCCTGCTTGATCACCTTTGCTCTTCAGACTGTCAGATTTGGTGCTGGGCATTCCGGGTCATCAAATAACACATATGCCTACTCTTACTGTTGTAGTGCCTCCTGGGGTGAGGCTTCCGACTTACACTATGGCCTACCCAAAGAGGCTGTAAGATAGCGCGACTTTGCCGGTTCGTACTAGAGTCGTCTTAGCCTTCACACTTTTTATAGTGCTGCCACCATTCACTTTTGGTTTTCCGTAGCAGATTACTTACGACTGCTGCTTTTCTAAATATCGTTGCTGCCTCCGAAAGGAAAATGCTTGTAGGCAAACTTTAGTTTGTGTAAAAATCATTTTATGTCGCGTAGCCAACCGGGGATTCAAGGACATGGTGATGCAGATGTCACGTTCTTACTGCTAAGAAATCTAACTATACTGCAGATTGGTGTAGTCTGATTTACTGAAGTTATATTGCTACAGGGTTATGCTATTTTCAAAACTATACAATTTACAGTTAATTTCACAGTTTTACAAATTTTATGTAAATGCCAAAGTTGTTCCAGTCAAATTAAAGTAATTTCCTTTCCTTAACCTTCACTATAACCCGGTGCAGTGCCAAAGTTTTAGAATCTAAATGTTAATAAAGTAGCTGAATAACATTAACCAAAAGTGCTCAACTTGACGTGGAGATTACCAAATGAAGTCTAGAATTTTGAATACAACCAGCACAACATACCTTGTTCTGATTGAAGCCAAATAAATCTTGAACACATACTAGTGACTTTCTTCTATGTAATGAGCCCAGAGCTATCTCCTCATTTAACAAACTTCAGTAATAAGAGTGAGGCCAATTACCTTCTGGCACTGAGTTGTATAGAAAGTTGAGGTACACAAAGTGTCTGCTCGGGCATTCTCTGTAGTGTAAGGAACTGCTGAGCAGAAAACTTCCTCACCACCAATGTGTTTTAGGTGTGTGACATAGTATGTCAGTGACCCAAATTCTAACTAGAGTTTTCCAAAGTTTGACGTTCATTACACTGTATATGCGGGAACATCATTTTATAGTGTTAGTGTAACATGGGAGTATGTAACACTTCAAGCCTGGACTAGTAGTCTTGTACTTTTTTCAGATGATGTTCCATCTCCATAGCTATGGGAAGAAAAGGCTCTATGTCCAGTAATGTACTATTGAAGTAGTACCTGTATCAGATTTTAGTATTCTGTGTATTTGGGGCTTCCTTTGGCCATTGGTGCCACTGTGCATTGTAGGATTTGTAGGTGCCATATTTGCATCTGATGGTGTTGAAAATAACTGTGTGTTTTACTTCACTTCCTGTGTGTGACTGCAAAGAATGTTGTGTTGATGGTGATTCATGGTAGATCAATGAAGATTAATGGGGTTGATGGCTGTATGTTACACTTCACTCCAAAGAGCAACTCTCGGAGTGCCCCAGGATTTCACCAGCATACCCCGTGGAACTGTCCTGTAGCTCTACACCTTGGTTTTTGCTTCCCACGCTTCTTTTTGTCTGATTGATATAAATTTGGCACATCACAAGGCCACACAAGCTTATGCATTCCAGAGGCATGTATTCATATTCTGCCAAAACTGGAGTAAAGTGACAGCGATAATAAGGACCTTTTGCAAGAAAATAGACATACCAATTGACAGACTGTCATAGAAATCGTACAGAATCTGCTTTAGGGGTCTAGGAGGGGTTGGGGTGTGGGAGGGGAACATTTTGACAAATCAAGTGGAATGCTGTTGTCAAGGATGTGAGGGCTTTACACGTCCCATATGGCGGTAATAGAATGCACCATAATTGGTGTGTTCCTGGCGATTACTTAAATCATCCTTCTGGTTTTTCAGCAGGGCACTATACATGAACTGTAGTCAGTGTTCACCTTAGAAAGGCTAATTCAGAAATGCACTCAAGTAAGTATGTTCTTCTGTTGCAGGATATAATTGGAGTGGCACTGCAGGCTCCACTCACATCCAATACAAAGATTTATACTCTTCCAATGTTGACAATAAAGGAAGATAAAGGTACAGGGGTGGTGACAAGTGTACCTTCAGATTCACCTGATGATTATGCAGCTTTGGTGGACCTCAAGAAGAAACAGGCCTTTAGAGAGAAGTATGGAATTAAGGCTGAAATGGTCTTGCCATTTGAACCTGTAAGTGAAAGAGTTGTTATTACTGTTATATGTTTCTAAACCTTCTTACACATAAGTAAGTACTGTGTATACCAGCATACATCTGGAAGGGCTATAACAGCATATGTATATCAACACAACAGGTACTCACTGAGAGAATTTGAACAGTGAGATGGAATAGGGATGAGATAATACTAAAAAACAATTCATAAGAAAAAATAGTTTTCCACATTTGTAACATCGTCGGTCCCATAGTATAGTAACCTGTACTGGTAAAACAAGTAGATGAAAAGTTTTAAAGCTGCAGCTGCATTGTCTTGTGATGGTGCAAGATATTATTCACAAGGTCTCTGACCTAATTTAGTAACTCATAGTGAAATAATATGAATACACTGATATCTGTTTGAGTTAACCAGCTGCAGGCCCTTTTTGCCCAAGACATTTGAAGTATTTAGTACCAAAATTTTCCCACATGATTAACACGTATGCTCTCCACCTGAACACATTTCTTTCCCAAGAAGTACGCGAAGTTGAGAGAAGTTCACAATGCAATGGACTGTTTACCCATTTAATACATTTTTCACTCCAAAATCTTAAACAGTTTCTTGAAGTTACCATTTGTTCACTTTGTAAAACAGAATAACTTCTTAAACATTAATCTCCAAAGTTATTTCCATGCATGTGCCTGTCATATGGCATGATATGTATAGCTGGCTTGCAGTGTGTGTACTGTGTCATACTGGTCGATGAGGAGACAGTGAAGTGTGTTCATGTTTGAGACCAGTTACTGTTACAAGGAATGTCATAGTTTATCATACTATATGCCTCTGTCAAGTTTATGTTAGTGTTGTCAAGTAGTAAAGGAATTAAGATCCTAAACACTATTAATGCATTTTAACAGAACTTATAATTTGAGACAGAAAACTCCATGGCATGTGGATAGTCTACAAGGTAGTGAAGTGGAAGTTCAGTAGCATATGTTGTTACTTTTTTCAACAGCAAATTAGACTTAAATTTAAGGAAGAAACCAGTGAAGTGCTACATTTGGAGTATGGCTTTGTATGGTGCTGAAACTTGGACACTTCAGAAAGTAGATAAAAAATACCTGGAAAATTTTGGAATGTGGTGCTGGAGAAGGATGAAGATGATCAGTTGGGCCAATCATGTGAGAAATGAAGAAGTGTTACAAAGAATCAAGGAGGAGAGGAATATCCCACAAACAATAAAAAGAAGGCAGGCTAAATGGATGTGTCACATCTTATGTAGGAACTGCTTTCTAAAACACATTGTTGAAGTAAAGAAAGGTGGATAGAAGGGACAGAGACAAGGAAGAAGACCTAAGCAGCTAGTAGATGACCTTAATGAAGGGAAAGGATACTGTAAATCGAAAGAGGAAGCATTAGATCACACTGTGGATATCTTGCTTTGGAAGAGGCTATGGACCTGTCATAAGACAACAGGATGAATAACTGAATGAATGAATGAATGAATTTGAAGTATCTGTGTGCAGACTTTGTATACATTTTGTATTCATTTTACACTGTGTACAGTTTCTTTTCTTAAAACAATTAATTATTGAACACTTGATCAGCATGACTGCTACTTTAACCCTTAGGCTGCTAATGTCGTATATATATGGAGCACCCATTCTTGATGTTTCTAGATCACACACAACGACGCACCACAGTCGGTAGGACTCCTCTGGACGAGTGATCAGCTC
>Ga0268261_10003512_pt1 | contig 11547 bp, 13 predicted proteins | sample TergutNc150P1_FD_190353 | JGI IMG/M metagenome (GOLD analysis project Ga0268261, IMG submission 190353) | Nasutitermes corniger P1 segment gut microbial community from laboratory colony in Florida, USA - Nc150 P1 (SPAdes) (version 2) | ecosystem: Host-associated > Arthropoda: Insects >... | reverse complement strand
CTGTCTTTCCATTCATTTAAACCCATCTTCCTCAGGTCCATGGACACGTCATCCAGCCACCTCATTTTTGGTCTTCCTCTTCGTCTTGTTGCATACAGCTTTCCGTACAACATCTTTTTTGGAATTGTGGTGTCTTACATTCTTTCTATGTGGCCAAGCCACTGTATTCGTTGGCATTTAATGAATCTGACAATGTTCTCCCCCTTGATTATGGCTTCTAATTCGTCGTTTCGTCGAATTCTCCATAATTCGTTTTCTTTCACTGGTCCATATATTTTCCGCAAGATTTTCCTTTCAAATGCTGCCAGTGCTCTTTCCTGTTCCATGCTGAGTGTCCATGATTCTGAGCCATAGGTGACCACTGGACGTACCAGTGTACAGTATATCTGGATAAACAAGGACTAATATGTATAAAACATTGAGCCAAAGAAGTAAAATTCAGGTTTATTACAAATCAGATTGGTAACTTTAGAACATAATTCAAATAGATTTCAGAGTCGTAACAGCACAGTGATCTAAAACACACTGGCACTTATTTATTGTTAAATGACACATTTAGTCCTTAAATTAGGTAATCTCTGCTTTAGATAATAACAGATTAAGCTCTAGCATTGTGATGTGTATGTATGTTTTTATTCTTTCTCCTAATCAGGGCGGAGTTCTTACAGAAGTGGTTCCATGTCCTGCCTGATGTGGCATATGAGAACATCCATGCAGCTTATATTTACAACTGTAACAGTTGGGTTCGAGAATATACCAAGTTCCATGATAGGGTTCTGGCACCACTGAAGGTAGAGTCTGTTACTGTTCATCATTGATAGTACTGTGTCTTGGAAAGTCCATATTGATGAATTAACTTCTAAATTAAACAAAGTATGCTATGTGATTAAGTCGGTTAAATCCTTCATGCTTTTAGAAGTATTAAGGATAATCTATTTTTCTTATGTTCACTCTGTTATATCATATGGTATAATTTTTTTAGGGGTGAGGAATTCTTCTCATAGTAAAATTATATTCAAAATTTAAAATTAAAAAAAAAGGGGGGGGGGGGACTGTGGGTTCTAGTAGTAGAGATTCCTGCCATGAGTAGCTTAAAAATTCATAAGTCTTGCCTCTCCAATCTCAGTATATATTTTCTTTATTATTGTTTGTTGTTAGGAATAGAGAGTTGTTTAGATCCAATTCTGATGTACATAACATTAATACAAGATATAATTCTGACTTACATTTACCCATAGCAGATTTAACAGTATTTCAAGAGGGAGTGTTTTATTTCGGAATTGGAGTTTTTAACAATCTTCCGTCAACTGTCAGAGATTTATCATACGGTGTGAAAGAATTTAAATTAGCCTTAAAAAGGTTTCTTCTTGCTAACTCTTTTTATTGTTTGGAGGAATATTTTGATTGGAGGTAAATAAAGGATCTTGATTCTTTAATGTTCTGTATTTAATAGCATATTTAAATACAATATTTTCTTAATTACTGCTATATTACAAATTCTTATGTTATTATAACACAGATTATAATTTTAATTTTAATTTCAGTTTGAATAATTGCAGGTCTAATGTATATATATTCCCATTCAGTTTTATTGTTTTGTTAAGATATTAACTATAACATTTTCTTTATTTTGCATGTGTTATGTATGCCTTTGATATTTTATGTGACTATTTCTGCATCTAGGAATCTAGGGATTGTGAAAAAACTGAATAAATATTTCCAGGTGCCATAGTATGCCCCAGCATCCTGCTTATGTTACTTTTCCCCAGCATATGTTGTTTACATATTATAGGCTGTTATACTTATCACCATCCCTCCTGGTTACTAATAGTTTAAATGTGTTCCTGTTCCTCTTTCACTCTAATAATGTTCTTCATGAATCCAGCATTGTTAAAACATACACGTCAGTGAATACTTTTACAATACTTCCAGTGTCATTTTCTCCGTGACGTGTACTTTTGTGGAAGTATTTACAAAATAACATTTCTTGATTGAGGACAGTGTACAAATGTACTAATTTACTGGAATTCCATGATTAACGTAGGCAACTAAGCGACTGTAGCTTGGCTCAGATTGCAGCTGTGATAACACAGTAACTGTTTTGCATAGTGTTTGCAGACAGGCTGAATCATATGTTGCTAAGCTCAGGGAGACAGTAATTTTACAGCCCTATAATATGTTTCTTTAATGTCATTACATTTTAGAGGCAAATGTAAATAGTTTAGTTGACATCCAGGAATGTCAGTTTGGAGGATATTGCGATACTATGAATTGCAGATCATGTTCTGCACAAACAAGGCCATATTTTTATGTTAAGATGCACTAGTAGGATGCAATATGATCAGGACATAATGGGATGCAAGATGTTTTCTTTCTATGTGTATTTTTTTTAAGTATAAATTGCTTTGTATGCAAAATGAATTTGAAAGTTTTTAAAGGTTAAGTTAACCCTTTAAAGACAAAACGCAGACTGTTTTATTTAAAGACCCAGTCCGTACCGCGCTGTAAACACTTTTCAACTCGGTTATAAAAACCAATCAGTTTATGCTGTAAGTGGCACAAGTCGCTGTTTGTTCTCAGACAAATACAAAACACATAAATACAGTGTGGGCAGAGCATACAGTTGTTGAATGTTAAACTGTTGGTGCATCATGTAACAAGTAAGCTTTAAAAGGTTAAAGCTTTATTAGACATTGCATAAATGTGAAAGCTGCAGGTTTGCTAATGTAAGTTTTATGACAAGGGGTTGCTAATGTGCACTGCATTATTGCAAATTTGCTTTGAAAGAATAGACTTCAGAGGCTGAGAATTAGATACCAACTTTATTCTTATACATGGTTTTTACATGAATTAATCGAATATGATGTATGTTTTGCATCTTTTCTTTCTTTTAAGGGAAACCGTAAACTCATCTTCATTGAAGCTCCAGCACGCCTCAATGATTTCATTGACGCAGATCAGCAGAAGTTACCTGGAGCAACTCTTTCTCTTGATGAAGACCTTAAAGTTTTCAATAATGCGTACAAATTATCCCGCAAGGACACTAAAGTATCCATCAAGGTAAGATGTAAAACTGGAAAGGTCATATGAATTACTGTACATATATGCAGTTCATTCTAAAAGATGTAATTTTACATTTGTTATTGTTTAATATTGTTTCAGGGATTATGTTGACATAGCTGAAAAGCCAGGAGGTAATAGATAATTTATAGATAATTTAGGTCTTTGAAACAGATGTCAGGCAACAGTAACGATTGCAGTCAAGTTCATGGCGGATGAATAAAACTGACCATATGAAATGCTTTTCATTTTAAATCAAAGCTGATATTATTTGGGCTAACACTAATGAGTAAATCTCTATGTAAATTATTTTGCTCATTTGTTTGTGTTATTTCCTAAGAGCAGTAAATTATAAAATACTGGTATTTAAAAATATGCTGAGAAGAGTGTCTGGACCTGTTGATTGGTCAAAGGGAAATTATGTTTTGAGGATATCGTGGTTTTTTGCCCTTATGATATCATTAATATACATTGTGATTTGCGTGGTATGTAGCGCAGAAGAATAAACCATACTTCTGAAGGAGTTTCATTCAAAGCTGTCACATAGAGCACTGAGACGGAACTGATAACATTATATTAAAATTTATCTTGACAAATAGGGTGGTGTTCTGGGAACTAGCTTGAACTGACTGTGAGTATGGTACATAGTAGGTTCTAGTGGAGGATGACACTGTTGAAGATGTTGAACATTGAAATTCCAGTACTGTTGAGTTTGCATAATGGACGGGATTTTTTTACCGAGGTTATTTACATAAATCTAATGTTTAATATTATGACAATTTTCCTACCTTAGTTATACTATTTTTATTCAGTGTTTCTTTCTTATTTGAGAGAACAGCTGTACAGTTTTATTTGAATCATCAAATTGTCCAGGAAATTTCTTTGTAAGTCTTTGGCACTGAAGGATGACTGTAGTTGTCACTTAGTGTCATGCTGAGAAAGCTGAATGATGACTATAGTTGTGAGCCAATAATGTGGAAAGTAATGAATGTACCATTGAAATTCTGGTCTCTAGCGGAGTATACTTGGTAGTTAATTTAGTTGCCAAAAGGTCAACCCATACAAGTTCCTTTGACTTTCTGTTTTCTCTTTTTGCATGTCAGTGACCCCATTTACAAAAATAACTTGCTTATGGAGCAGCAATTTGTCATAACCTATACAGATTGTCAGACAGAGATTTGTACATTACTGGACAGTTGGGTTATAAACACACCTTCTAAGAAAATGCTGTGCCTAATCAAAAATGCCTTGTCCTTATATTTTCATAACACCATAACATGCTTAAATGCTGGTGTATTGAAGAACAGTCAAGTTTATTCTGTTACATGCAAGTTTCTTTATCGGTGGGTTACGAGAAATTGCTGCTGTTTCTGAGTGAAATGTGTGTTATACGTTTAGTCTGTTTACTTCATACATCCAGTCAGGTGTGAATTTTTTCCAGGTTGGTCCAACTGCCATCCAGATAACATCATCTGAGAAGACTAAAGTTCTCTCTCATTCAGTTCTTCTGAATGATGTTTATTATGCCTCAGAGATTGAAGATGTTTGCCCTGTTGATGACAACCAGTTTATATTGACGCTATCCAACGAATCAGGAACATTAACATTTGCTCACAATGATTGTGATAACATTGTCCAAGTCATCATGCACATTCGGAGTCGATGGGAACTATCACAACCAGTAAGTTCTTTTACTTCCTTTAAATGAAAACAATAACATAAAGCCTGTATTAAAGAGAAAACATCCCCAACAGCATTGTAAAAGAAGACACACATATATATATATATTGTTGTGTACAGTATTTGAGTACCATGAGCAGAGGCTGATTGTTGGCTATACAGAAGTTTCTCAACTTCTCTGACACTCACTGAACCATTATATTTATATAGAGGTAAAATTCTCCCATGTTTTCCACTCAGCAGCTGCTTATTACATTCCATGTATTGACACTGCTTGTATTTTCTTTCGCCAATGTGTACACTTGTGCACGTGTGTGGGGGCTGGGGGTGTTATATGTATACACATACACATACTGGGAAGCATATTACCAGGTCTCATGTTTTAAAGAAAGGTTTGATTATCACATTTACCATAGGAGGTCAGTCACATTCAGGGAAGTACAGAGGCTGGTTACGTTTAAGAAGAGGGTGCTGAGGAAGTAATGTGGACCACAGAGGGTGGAAGTAAAAGGGAGGTGGAGAACAAAATTGCATGAGAGGGAGCTTCATGAGTTGTACTCCTCACCTCGTGTTATTTACTTCCTTACCTACTCCATGGAGCAGAGTCCTTCTTGAGAACTGGTTTTCAGCTAGTCAAGAAATTTCCAACATTTTATGGCAAGTGAAGGTTCATTACCACATTTACAAGTGCCTCCCATCTGTCCCTATGTCCAGTCTATGCTCCCCCATCCCACTTCTTGAATATCCATCTTATTATTATCCTCCCATCTATGCCTGGGTCTTCTGAGTGGTCTCTGTACCTCAGTTTTCCCCACCACAACCTTGTATACACCTCTCCTCTCCCCCATGTACATACAACATGCCCCGCCCATCTCATTCTTCTTGATTTGATCACCCGAATAATAATTGGTGAGGAGTAGAGAACATTAAGCTCCTCATTATGTAGCTTTCTCTACTCCCCTATTGCCTCATCCCTCTTAGGCCAAAATATTCTTCTTGGCACCCTATTCTCAAACACCCTGAGCCTACATTCCTCTCTCAGTGTGAGCAACCAAGTTTCACACCCATACAAAACAACATGCAAAATTATAGTTCTGTATATCTTAATCTTAATGTTTTTGGATAGCAAACTGGAAGACGAAAGGTTCTGCACCGAGTGATAGCAAGCATTCCCTGACTTCAGCCTGCTCTTAATTTCTTCCTGAATAGAATTTTGATTTATGAAGGTTGTTCCCAAATATTTGAACTGTTCCACCCTTTCAAATGGACAATTTTCAATCTTGATATTGTGACTTCATCCTGCATTCTGATCTTGAGACATGACCATTTACCTAGTTTTATCAGAATTTACTTCTAGTCCAGTCTCCTTACTAGCAACTACTAAGCTTCTGTGTGTTTTTCTTTATAGCATGTATGCTTCTGCCCAGTATATTAACATCATCAGCATAAACCATGGCTGATGTGTATAACATTTAATTTCAAGCCATGCTGGTTTACCTGAACCCTCCGAATGGCATACTCTCAAGCAAAGTTGGAAAGCAATGGCGATAGAATATCTCCTTGTTTCAAACCATTCTTAATACGAAACATGTCAGACAAATGTTTGCCTCCAAGTACTCTGCTATAGGTTTCATTCAGACATACTTTTTTAGCCTTACCATTTCATGGGGATACCAAACTCTATGAGAATCTTAAACAAGACCTCCCTCCCAACTGAATCATAAGTTTTCTTAAAGTCTAATTGGCCTGTTTTGTCAAAATCCACATTGATGGTCCCCAATAATTTCCTCTGCTTTTGGAGTTAACCTTGATAGCAGGATGTTGGACGGAATTTTGTATGTAGTTGAGAAAAGTGATGCCTCTATAATTACTATAATCTGTTTTATCACCCTTCTCATAAATAGGTACAATGATCGTCTCCTGCCACTCCTCAGAGAATTCCTCCTTATACCAAGCAGAATTTATAAGTTCATGGATTTCACATCGAATTGTTCTACCCCTGCTGTAATCAGTTTTGCTGGTATTTGATCAATACCTGATGCTTTATGTGTTATTAGCTTTTCAGTAGCCATCTCAACCTCAAAGGCACTGGGCTCAGGCACTAGTGGCTCTACTATACGTATTTCTGCCTGCTTAACGTCATTAACCCCACGTAGATTCAATAGCTGAGAGAAATGCTTCCTGTACATAGCAAAAATTCTATGGGTGTCTGTAACCAAATCACCACCCTTCTTAAAGATTACATTGCATTGGTTTGGATCCTGCAACCACTGCATTTTAGCCTGCTTCCTTTGATATACAAATCGTGCACATTCTTCGTCAAACCATGGTATATGCTGCTTCAATTCATATAGATCTAGACTTTCTTTAGCTGAGTTTTTTATATTGTCTTTAATGTATTCCCAAACCCTATCTATGTGTTTGCTATCATCTAAGTTCTCCAAAGTTGCAAACCTGTTTGAGATCTTAATCTGATACTGCTTTCTAACTGAGATCTTAATCTGAAACTGCTTTCTAACCTGCGCTCTTGAGATTAAATCTCTCCACATCAGACTTTTGTGCTGCTTGTTTACTTAACTGTCAGGCTTTCCTTAAGTTTTGCAACCACAAGGTTGGTGAAAAGTCAGGGGTGTACAACACATGTTTGAGATATTTCCATCCAAATTGCAGCCTCAAGGTTGTGTGAGGCCTAGGCACCAAGTGACTTTCATCTTTACAGGCTTCTGAAGAAGCATCTTGGTGGTCACAGATGCCAAACTGATGTGGGAGTGCAAGCGACTCTCTCACAGTGATTCTCTGCACACGGCCCAGAATTCTGTGCTGAAGGCATGCATTCCTTGATAACACTTAATAAATGCATGAACCTTCAGGGTGACTGTGTCCAAAGTAGGTCATTTTTCTCTTTTCTTGTGGAAAATGTTATTTTGAACAAAAACGTTGCCAAGAAAGCAAATACTCTCGGTGTGTCTTTACTTTCCAATCAACCTACTCGTACACAAAAAATAGTTCTGGTACATAATCACTTTCATTGTTGTATTAGTTGTGTAATGTACAGTTGTATCTATTCTGTGAATTCTGTTTAGGACTCTGTGACAGTCCACCAGAAGATTCGACCTAAGGATGTGCCAGGAACATTACTCAACATGGCACTACTGAATTTGGGATCTTCAGATCCAAACCTTAGAACAGCAGCCTACAACCAGTTGTGTGCTCTTACTGCAACATTTGATTTGAAAATAGAGGGTCAGTTACTGGAGACATCTGGTAAGTTGTTAAATGTTTTTGTTGGTCAGATTGTGGTAATGAAAGTTGTTAAATGTTTGAAACTTCTGTATGCAATGGAAAGTTATATATTTAATGTTTCGTATTCAGCCTGTGTGGGTAGACTGTAGACTGGTATCGCGGTTACGGGGCTACCACCCCGTCGCACCTAGGCCGTAAGCTAGCAGGCCCTTTGTGCACCCCCTTTAGTTCCACCCATCAACCCCAGAGGCGCTCCACATCAAGCAACATGAGAGCCCTCCGGTAGCGAGGAACGGAAATGGGCAAGAAATGGCCGACAAATTTCGCCTGAAAACTCGACTTCCACGTAATTTCCAAGGGTCTTTAACATGCCGCAAATCTGCGACATGGGACAGACGGCTTTACTTCCCCTCCAAAGGAAGGCAGCCTGTTTGGGTAGTTAAGTTTCCAGTTCATTGAGCATCCATCTTTAGTCTTTATTTTGATCAGTTGCCATAATGTAATGTTTTTTAAACAAGTAAATAAAAACAGTGTCCTTTCTTCACATAAATTCTTGAGAATTCTGTCGTGTTGCAGTCTATAAGTACTATACCTCCACTCCCCTTCTGTTTTCATGATGTGTGCAGGGACAACTTTACCTTTATTTTAGCCCAGTGAAACTCTACAAATGAAATCATATATTGGTCTTCTGGGTTAACCATACAAAAACTAAAATAAATCTATATTATATATAAAGATCTGTGTCCTGTCTCTTAGAGAAAACAATCAATTTCTGTTATGTAGGCTAATTGTGCTGTGTAGGGAAACTGTTTTAAGAATTACTTGGAACACATACATAAGGTGGACAATAATGCAAAGTTTCTTAATGTTATGCCAGGTGGTACTTATAATTACCACTGGGCTTTAATGGTTTGAGAGACTATGTAGTGTAGTAGGTGGGTAAATGTACTACCTCCTCCTTTGGGTTGGAAGTCAGGACACTGGAAACCTGGTACCAAGTGTCACAACTGTATGATCATACTATGAATCTTGATTGCTTTGAAAACCAGAAATCTCATGTGGTGGTATATGACAGACAGTCATGTCATTCTGTGACTAAGCGTTAGTTACATAACTCATTTCATTTAACACTTTCAGAATCCTTGTTGAAGGTTAGATACAAGAGAATGTAATGTGTACTTTTTTTTTTTAAATGGATATGAATGTTTCAGTCATCAGTAGCCCCAGGGGGGGATTCCAGCTTCTTGGAGGGTCTCCATCTTTTTCAGTGCTGAAAGATCTAACTTTTGTTTATTGAATTTGTGAAGCAAGCTGTGCTCTACTATTTTTGCCTTTCAAGCTTCTCATGAATTGAGATTTGTTTAAGAAATGTGTGGCCGACTCTTATCTGGTAATAAATATACTTGTACATTCCGTCTTCTGGGATGTTATGCTGGGTGGAGTGGTAAATAGTTACCATAATTTCAGAGGGGCATAGTATCTTTACCTTCAGAGTCAGCACTGCTTGACACTGAAAATGTAGGCACTGTGCTCCTGTGAACCATGAATAGCTGTGTACCAGTTGACATGGTGTATCATCTTACAAGACTTGACTCTTCATTACACCTGCTGTGAGAACCTCAAATCTCACAAATATTCTAGGACTTTATAATGTAGACAGGATATTCTGTCCTTTAGCATGATTTGTATGGTGACAAAATATCAATCTATATGTTTCTTCATGTATATGATAATACTCTTCTGGAATGTCTTGGCTTTGCAACAGATTCCAGTATGTTAAAGAAATTTTTGCCTCTTAATTTTTCTGTGTGTTTTAGGTTTGTGCATCCCATCAAACAATACAATATTCATCAAATCTGTAAGTGAAAAGCTTGCAACAAATGAACCACATCTCACTCTTGAATTTTTAGAAGAGTGCATCCAAGGATTCAGAGTGTCCAGTATTGAGCTCAAACACTTGTGCCTTGAATATATGACACCATGGTTAGCAAACCTAGTCAGGTAAGGTGTCATATTTAACATGTAAATCATGTAGGTTAAGTTTTTATTATATTCAATTTCAGGCTACAATGTTTGTTAATTGTGTACAGGTTTTGTAAACCTTCAGATGAAAATAAGCGTCAGCAGAAAGTGGTACAGATTTTGGAGAAGCTCATTGATTTAACCATTGAAGAAGTGGAGATGTATCCATCAGTACAGGCTAAAATCTGGGGATCCATTGGTCAGGTATGTCTTATTTTGATGTCACATACTTTGTGTGTGTCTTCTGGTATCTTGTTTATCTGTAGACAACAAGACTTTTTCCTACATGTGTATGTAAAAAAACACACACACACACACACACACACACACCACTGCGACATGCCAGTCCATAGTCCAGGGAATTCTGACCAAGTGTGTATGTGTCAGTGAGTGTGATCAGGTGCAACAATAGCCCGCTATACCTTCAATGAGTAGGTAAAAGAGGTCAGACTAAAAAAAAATACATATGAGGCTTATTTCATAAATAATGCACACTTTTTTTTCCCCTCCCTTTCCCCCATGTATATTTTATTTTAGGAAGTATCTCTGTACAGTTCTTCTGTGTAGTCCCCCTACTTCTCAATGACTGCGTCCCAACATTTTGGAAGATTTGCTCTTCCATTTAGGGTACCACTTTTGTTCAGTCCTTGGATGACTTGGGTAACTGCTGCAGAAACCTCTTCCAAGGAGCGAAAACAATGTCCACGCATGGGCTCTTTTAACTTGTGGAATAAGTCGAAGTCTGGTGGACTCGTGTCTGGACTGTATGGCCCGTGAGGTAACACTTCCCACTCGTATTTACTTAGCAATCGGTCACAACCTTCCCCAGGTGCGGGCGTGCATCTGACAAAACTTTGGTCAGCTTCAAGTTGTGTAATTCTTTTTGTGATGAACAGTGCAACTCTTTGAATGTGACATCACTTAGAGACATAAGAATTATTTAGTACTAAAATTTTCTGGTGTGATTAAAATTTGTATTTCCACTTTAATAAGTTCTCCCTTGAAAAGGATTTCTCACCTGAAAAGCATGAAAAGTTGGAGCAGTGAACTTTCACCCCTGCAATATGCTTGTTGCATCAAAATTTTGAACAATTTCCCAGAGTTACCAATCATTCATTTTGTTTAAGAAATATGGTTATGAAAAGATGCCTCAGTTCCTAAAGGCTACTCTCCAAGGTTGTTGCCATACAGGTGCATTTCACTGGATGTGACATGTGGCTTTCTTATACTGCATCGTTGGGATAATATGACCTTCTATCGACCATTTTTTTTTGTTAGGGCTAACAGCAAGTAAGGAAGAATGTTGGAAGAAATTGGTAGAGTTTGTATGACTGCTGTACAGACCAAACTGTGTCCGCAATTTATACACACCTTTAAAGGCTCTGAAAAGGATTAACCCTTTAAAACCCGAATTAAATCCCATCTGCTATTTGCTGGCATTATTAGGAGCTCACCATTTTCTCCACGTTAGCAGGATAAGGGTTAAATTATTAACCCTTAGGCGACTAATGTCATATATATATGGAGCACCCATTCTTGATG
>Ga0268261_10003511_pt1 | contig 11548 bp, 7 predicted proteins | sample TergutNc150P1_FD_190353 | JGI IMG/M metagenome (GOLD analysis project Ga0268261, IMG submission 190353) | Nasutitermes corniger P1 segment gut microbial community from laboratory colony in Florida, USA - Nc150 P1 (SPAdes) (version 2) | ecosystem: Host-associated > Arthropoda: Insects > Digestive... | reverse complement strand
TATATATATATATATATATATATATATATATATATATATATATATATAACATTAGTCGCCTAAGGGTTAAACGCCGAATTAAATGCCATCTGCCATTTACTGGCATTATTAGGATCTCACCTTATTTTCCACGTTAGCAGGATAAGGGTTAAATATGGATTAAATTATGGAGTGTAGAAAGGCTGTAGTTTTAAGTAAAAATAAGTAAGAACAAATCTGTATGAATAACAACACAGACAATGTGTGTATAACGTAACATAGAGGCGCGTTCGTTCAACCATTGTTGCAGTGAAATATCAATAAATATTACATATTTGAGTGTGTGTTTGTAGCCATAGTAATCCAGCTTGCAATGCGCGTGCGTAGTATTGTCATCTGTAGCCACCACGGCTGTACAATATTTTGCCACAATTTCTCATAAACGGCACGATTTTCGGAAAGAAATTGTTGAACATAATTTTTTTTTTTTTTTTTTAGTTTTTCTACAACGTTAGTCTGAAATATTTCTCATTTTAAGAAGAACTGAGCGAGATATCGTAAACGAACATAGTTCTTCACGTAAAGTACCCGTTTTTCTTGTCAAATTTTAATGAAATTTGAATTTTCTCGACATATTTTCGAAAAATATTCGTATATCAAATTTCACGAAAATCTTCCAAATGGAAGCCGAGTTGTTCCGCGTATTACGGACAGACAGACATGACGAAGTTAGTAGTCGCTTTTCGCAATTATGCGAACGCGTCTAAAATTGCTCCCTCGTCCGAGAGTTTGGCCTTGATCAGTTTATCCTATTAAATGCGTGGTTGAGAAAAAGGAATGAGGATATAATTCATCGCGGACTTTTGTGAAAATGGTAATGAACATTCGTGTGCTGTACGAACAACGGATTACTTATGAGATCTGAGTCGTTCGCGGTGGTCATTATTAAGATTACTGTCTTGTGGGGTGTGACGCCATGTATTTTGACAGATAACATCTTTCTTCCGAAACAGGTCTGCCAAACTACACGATATCACATTTTCAAAGAAATACTTGACGAATAAATAGCTCAGTTGCGTAAGGGTGAGTTATGTATGACTTGTCATTGGATTCGTAACTGTTTAGGGGAGGCAAGAAGCAAGTCCAGAATAGTGATGGGGAAAACTTTTGCGAAGGGGACGTTTGAAGAATTAGGAGTATTATTAACGGTGATATTAGCATATTAAGGCGTGAAGATGTGTCGTGGATGAAACTGGCTAAAGGTTTTGTCCGTGGACGGCTGTTTATTATATTTTTAATTTTCGGGCTGTGTTGCCGGAGCTAGTAAGTTGGTTTGTTAATTACTCCGCCTGTTAGTCACTTGATTACACATACGTAATTTGTTTGTATGGGGATTTGATTGTATGGGATTTGGTTGCGAGGATCACGTCCGGTATTGGTCTTTGGTATTAGCTGTGTTTAACCATTTGGCTGTATTACCTGTTCATGACTGTTAGTTCATTAACTATATGGTTTGGTTTATAAGTGTGGGATGTGGATTGAAATGGGTCGGAACGTATCAACTAGCGGGCGTTGGTGTTGAGAATTTTAACCTTTCATCGATTATGGTAATCTATATACTCGTATTAAACGCTAAGCCTTTGCTCTTCTGCAATTTTTTTGTAGTGATCTGCGTTACCAGATAATTACGAATAGAAGCAGGAGATGGCACAGGACTGCTTAGTGAAAACGTTACTCTTTCAAATTTTGTATCCTTGTACAAATTAATTTGTTTTTCCAGAAGATTAAAGTACATGAGGTCATGTGCTTTCGACGCAGCGTGTTTCAAAGAATTTACCGCTGAAATTTCTTTTATCTTTATTCTGGTTGCTCTATTTTGAGGGAGATGACATTGATTCTATGCGTATTTTTTAGGCGAAACAAGTGGACGTTTGAAATTATTTAGAATTAAGGGTTGGCTTCTCCGCCTGCATTCTTGGACAGTTTGCGTGTGAGAGTCCAGTTGTGGAGCGAGTCGCTTCATGGCCTAATTACGAAGGAACGTATGGAAGTTAAAAGGATGTGAAATGCATTGAGTGGTGTCCTACGTAAAAATGGGCCTTAACATCATTGGCACACAAATTTGAGTTATCTGCGAAGAAATTGGGTTATGATTCGGAAAGTTCTTTACACGGTACGGTCTACGTCTGCAAAGGGGCTGAAGTCATTCTGTAATTAGTCTAGGCAAAGGATTGCCTGTTGGAATGTTTATTCTTCGTTTCTGTGGAAACCGAATTAAAATCTCAGTTACTTAATGTAACTTCGCCAGATATCAGGAAGAAATGACACTGGAGTGCATGTTAACTTCAGATGGGAGTTATATTTTTCGTGGAATTTGCAAAGGGATAGTACACTGATGCATTATAGATGTATTATTGTGTAGTGAAATGATCTGTTTTACTGCATAATGTCAAATAGTAAGTTCTTTTGAATCACTTGTACATGGAATCTCTAATATATATCCACATAGATTTATTCCCTTTCCACGTTTTGAATTTAAAACGTGTAAAAAAGTTTGTCACGTCTATATCTGTGCTCTCACCGAAATTCATATTTCTGACTGCCACGATTCATTTCGTCTTGTGGTCTTCCAGTTATGTAAACTTTATCAAAAAAACTCTTACCTTGAGTTGCCCGTATTTGATCAGCCATTAATAAGGGCGGCCGATAATATGTGTTCCTCCAGCTGGGAATTGAACCAATGTGTGCATTTGTTAAAAATTAACGAATGGTCGACATATACGGACGTAAATGCACTTTGCCACTGAAAGGAAACTGCCTGTATGCTTGTCTAACCCTGGTACACGTGGAGGAGTAACACTGTAACATGAACTTCAACTCAACTTCCGGACGTTAGGCAGACAGAAATACATACAGCAGTGCCTGATACAGGTGCCTTTGTGTTTGAGATGGCTGTTGACAAGCTTTAAAAAAAACACGCACACAAATCAACAGGTACTGATCAAATTCCAGCAGAATTGATTAAAGCAGGTGATAGAACAATTCGTTCTGCTATCCGTAAACTTATTTGGAATAAGGAGTGGAAGGGGTCGATCGATGTATCTATTTGTAACAAGGATGATGAAACGAACAGTAGTAATTGTAGAGGCATATCACGTTTGTCAACTACGTACAAAATTTTATCTAACACATTGCGGTCAAGGTTAATTCCTGATGCAGAGGAAATTACTGTTGAACGTCAGTGCGGATTTCGATATAACAGGTCAACTACTGACAATGTATTCATGTGTTCGTGAATACTTGAGAAAAAATGGGAATACCATGAAGCAGTGCATCAGCTACTTGTAGACTTCAAGAAAGCTTGTGATTCAGTTAGGAGGGAGGCCTTGTAAAATATGTTTATTGAGTTTGGTATAGAAACTAGTAAGGCTGATAAAAATTTGTGTATATGAAACCTATAGCAGGGTCCGGGTGGGCGAACATTTGTCTGTTTTGTTTCCCATTAAGTTTGGTTTGAAACACCATGCTTTATCGCCATTGCTTTTTAACTTTGCTTTAGAATATGCAACTTGGAGGGTTCAGATGAACCAGGATGACTTGAAATTCAGTGGTACACATCAGCTTTTGGTTTATGCTGATGATGTTGATATATTGGGCGGAAGCGTACTTACTATGAAGAAAAATACAGATTGCTAGTAAGGGGATTGGTCTAGAAGTAAATACCAAGAGAAGTAAGTACATGGTAATGTCTCGAGATCAGAATTCAGGACAAAATCACAACATAAAATTAGATAATAAATCCTTTGAAAGGGTGGAACAGGTCAAATATTTGGTAACAATTCTAACGAATTAATATTCCATTTGGGATTAAATAAAGATCAGATTGAAGTCAGTGAGTGCTGGTTATCATTCGCTGCAGAATCTCTTGTCTTCCAAAAATAAAAAGTTTAAGAGAAATATAATTTTCCTGTTGCTTTGTATGGGTGTGACACTTGGTCGCTCAGACTGAGGGAGGAACTTAGGCTGAGGGCGTTTGAGAATAGGGTGCTGAGGAGGATATTTGGGCCCAAGAGAGACGAGGTAACAGGGAACTGGAGAACAGTACACAGTGAGGGGCTTAATGATATGTACTCCTCACCAAATATTTTTCGGGTGATCAAATCAAGAAGAATGAGATGGGCGCGGCATGTAGTACGTATAGGAGACAAGAGGGGTGCATACAGGGTTTTGGTGGTGAACCCTGAGAGAAAGCAACCACTTGGGAGACCCAGGCATAGATTGGGGTATAATATTGAAATGTATCTTCAGGAAGTGGGATGGGGTGACATGGACTAGATTGATCTGGATCAGGATAGGGACAGGTGGCGAGCTGTTGTGAATGCGGTAATGAACCTTTGGGTTTCTTAAATGACGGGGAATTCATAGAATGAGAACCGGTTAGCATCTCAAGAAGGACTCTGCTTCATGGAATTAATGTTGATATATCAGTCGGAAACAATTGTGATTGATGAATTGAGAAGAATGTGAAAGGACTCGATAGTTGCCTAGGCACTGGTACTATCGGAGAATTTGCCTGGGGACCTCAGGAGAGCGTCAGTCAGGATAGGTTTGTTTCTGGCTTACGATTAATCCGGGACCTTGTTGATGCGAAGTGGGTGCTGTAATTGTTTGATCGTTACGCACGTTGCTGTTTTAGGACAGCCTGAATTTTCCTGGATAGATCGAGGGAATCACTTTAAAGGTGTGTGAAGATTGTCGGTGTGCGATTCTTGATTCAAATCCAGGACCTCCCAAATACGAATCGTGCTTGTTAGTGGTCTTCCCGTTGGCGTAGAACGCCTTTCGGGAAACCAGTGTGCAGAATGTTGAAGAAGCTGGCATACTTTTTATGCCTTAACCACTTTGAATGGCAGGTCGAGTTCCAGCAAGCATTTACTATTTGTACGAGTTTCATAACTTACACTTTGTATTGCGTCTATAAAATCAGCAGACTACTGTGACATGCCTTATACGTGTATTCAAAGGAAGATATGTTTGACTTGGTTTGTGCATGCTGCTTTTCGTTTCATTTATCTCTTGACACATCAGTTCGATTTGAGCCTTAATGAAATTATTTCAGAGGTTTTCACAAATCGTTGTAAAAAGAAATTGTAGTGATTATAGTCAGAGTGTGCCCTATAGAGTAACGTTTTCTAAATGCACATAAGGCAAGCTCTATGACTTCTTGGATCGGGGGGGGGGGGGGCATCACAAGTTATATGCAGTTTATTCTGCCGTTTATTTTGATTGATATAGCTCGATTGGAGTTGTTTGCACCTAGAAGTTACGTTTTTAATAGAGAGCTTTTAAACATGAACTGATTTTTCCCCTCCGCCGACTCTCAGGATGGACGTTCCCATCGAGACGAAAAATATCTCTTTAGGGGCAACTGATGTTTTTTAGCATTTCTATTTCTTTCTGTCCGATGTTGTTCCACGCTTATCTACCGGAAAAATAACCGCGCCTCTGTTTCCAGTGTTTATCCTACTTTGCCACCGTTGTGGCTATTGTGCTTCCGCAAACTCATTTCGATGCGTGTAACGTATAAAAGACTCCTTTTCGTCCTAAACGCACCCAGAGCATGAAGCTGACCACTTAACCTTCGTCTAATGCCAACGTTACGAATGTGTGGAATTGTATCTGTACTGCATTTTAAAGCTATAACATCGTAGGCTGTTTGAGTTCTCTACCTTGAGCTGAATGGCTCTTGATGCTTATATAATTGACAAGTGTATCCCTACGTAGACGTACGTCTTGCCCATCCATTTCTGTGTTGAATTCAGTCGTCTCCTCAACTACAAGTGGGTATTTTATTTTCCTTCCTTTTTACGTAATCTGATCAGGCGTCAAGTCCCAACGCCTAATAAGCAGCTAGCTTAATGTGTTGATTTCCTTAAATACTTTTTTTTCTTTCCCTTTCAGTTATTTCAGTAATTTGGAAGTCGAGACACTTTAATATCTTATTTCAGTGAAATATATGTTTGAGCACATATTGAACCTAATTTGATCGCTATATGTTCCATGTCTGAGAACAGAATCCTGACGTTTTTACTCGACATTGATAGATAATTTGCTGGCAAAGTGATAGGTGCTAATTTTTAGTTCTACATATGATTCGAATACAAATTCATGTAGTTGCTGAAAACAAGACATTTAAAAGAAATCATCGCCCATAATGAAACTGAGTGACATTCTTTCCACGCAGTGAAAAGCAGCAAATTGAGAACCATTTTAAGTCACATTGCCTGTCTCGCTTGTTCCATATTGAACTACCTTTTATACTCTGAGTCCAACGAACTGTGTTAGAGATCGTTACAACGTGCTGGCTGGCCGAGCTTACCACACACGCTATAAGTGAAGACGGCCGAGCCTGTAACGTAGTTGAAATTATTGGTGTTGGTTTATTTATCGGCGCTGTCATTAGCCTAGGTTCTGCAGCGTCGAATGGTTGGTTGGTTAGTGAATGGTGGGTTCAAAAAGATGTGTAAGGGCGTCATTGTGGCTTGGTTTGAGATATTGCTGCATTTCCTGGGGGAACTTTGGGAATCCACGAACATTTTACTGAGGATATTGGGTCCGCGAGAAGAGTTTTGAATCGCGAGTCTCAGAAAACGAGTTAGGAGTGCTGTCAATTCGACTGTAACGTTCGATGGAATATTTATTGGCACGGAGAAACCGAAATAATCGGTGACGAGCTCACTCAGTGTTATTTTGTCCAATACTTGCGTGAGATTTATCCCGGTGCTTGCTTGAGAATCTGGTTTCTTAACCGCTTGCAGAGCGCGCTGCCTCATACCCTTATATTAGCCACATTCAATGATAACCCAGTGACTTGTTTGTTGGTCGTGCAGCAGTTTTGTTAGCATATGTTGTAGCACCAAATGAGGATTGAAAGTCAGAAAGAAAATACTTTTGCAGTTTGCCTCAAAAGTGACGTAAGCACTGAACTGGAGGACGGTATAAAAATACTTGTAAATCTTTCCTAGTTTGCACCAAGACTAAGAATCTGTAATGAAATCCGAAAACACATGACAGGGCTGTTTGTTTTTGACACCTGGCAGCTTGGTCACCTGCCTGACTAATAACGTCAACGGCTTCCCTCAGCTTGAACTTTTTAAAGGCTGGTACACGTTCCCTCGCTTCTTTGTGGAGAACCTGATCTTACTGGCTTCTTTTCCTTGTGAGAAGCTCATTAAACAATGTTATTGTTATAAATATTGGGAACCTCGTCATGGAACACCTACAGACCAAATAAGAATGCCGACACGTGGGGCTAGTTTGCACATGGACAGGAATTGGCGCTGGTTCTTTCAGCAAGACATAAAGTCCAGTAACAACAATACTTATGACGGTACATGTCGTTATAAATATTTTATTCTGGATGATTAGGCGCTTCGCATAACAGCTGCGAAAAAACGACTGTTACCTTTGTCATATCCGTCCGTTCTCAAGTATCAGGGCGGATTTTCCTGAAATTTCATGTTTGGAGTTTTTGTCAAATTTAGTGACATCCCGGTTTTGGTTCAATCGGGCAAAAGTCGCACTTTGCATAACGCACTGTTTACATTTTTTATTCTGGTCATGATTGGTCTTTCTTAATTGAGAACATATTCTCTCGTAAGTATGCGCCAAGAATTATTTGTCGGTAGAATGTTGTAATCAGAAATGTACAAACTATTGCGATTGCGGAAGAATGACATTTCAATGCGGCAGTACCTGTTGAAGTTGGAGGATCTCGGAGGAGTCTACTGACGAGTCACATCATGTCAAATACATCTCATGCGATGAGTCGATCTTCAAAGTACTGGAAGTTTTTTTTGTTTCCGCATTAATTGAGAATCGTAACATGGCGGAGTATCATGTCGGTGGAGGTCAAGGAAGAAGAATACTTCTAGTTTGTGGTTCAGTTCGTAAAATTAACCCGCGGGCTACCTGAGGCTTATGTGTTGTTATTATTTTAGAGTGAGAACGTTTGCATTTTTTTTTCTGGTTTCAGGATCTAAGTAATGTCTCCACAACTTCTAGCAACAACCCTGAGCAGGTACTAATTGAATTGCGGCGCGCTCTTATCAGCAAGGGCATCTCGTGCAAGCAGAAGGGGTAAGTAAGTGATGTGGCTTCCTCACACCAGTGTTCTTCAAGAGGTGGGACGCGACCTGAGTCCAAGTTTAGCACCAAGTGAATACAAGTGTCTACGCATTTAAAGGAGGTTTCCGAGTTGTAAAGGCAGCAGTCATATCTGACCACCCCTGGTTTCGTGTCATTGGTTTGTGTTACTGTTTCTACTTAGCCTACTTTTCTTCCAAATATAAGAAAGTAGGATTACTAGGGTGCCATACTCTGTATGTCTGGGTCCCTCTTTCGGCTTACGTCACAGGAGGATTTCGTACAACCATTAATAACAGTCAGGTGGGAGCGTAATTTCTAAAGCGGTAGCAACACTCATATTTCCTCTTACAGTGGCGTAGCCAGGGTTATAGTGGGAGCGAGCAATCGTCCCCGTCCCCTTTTCGGCCGCCAATGTTACGAAAATATAATTTCGAATCCCTGGAATTAGAATAAACTAAACGACGGGTTGCTTACACTTAGGATTTTGCAAATAGTAAACGTCTGTCATATTTTGTCAATCAAAGAAACTGCGTTTGTGGTGCACATTGAGGGAGTAGGTGAACGTTATTCGAGCATGGCCAAGGCTCACGTTCTAATAGAACAAAAATAAAAAACGACTCTCTGCATGTAAGGTGAGTGCTAGGAAACGGTTCTTGTTGTTGTCGTCGTCGTCGTTGTTGTTGTTGTCGTCGTCGTCGTCGTCGTCGTTGTTGTTGTTGTTGTTGTTGTTGTTGTTGTTGTTGTTGTTGTTGTTGTTAGAAGTATGGCTAAGATAGTTCACATCTGCAGAGGTAAATGGACCTTCTTATATACAAGGCAGTTAGTTAGGCCGATGTAAATTTTTTTCTGTTTGAATTACCATTGCATACAGTTTTCACTTCCATCATAATGCCTGCTAATTATAGTGTGTATACGGATCAGAAAGGCTATACAACACGGTTTAAGAATTTGCTGCAATAGAAGTTAAAGTAGTGAAAATGTTTCTAGTTTGTGTGTATGATCTAATATGTAATACTTTTCTGAACGAAAATTGTAAATATTGCTTTAACTTCATACCAACGGCATAAAACTTATTTTTATGTAATATTCCGCATGTAAACTGGAGCAATTTAAAGTTATAAAACATCAAAAATTCAATAAAAATTCCGAAACATTAATTGTATTAAAATCTGCTTGCGGCGCTGCTGGGTGGTTGCAGACGCCCGTTGTGATTGCCCCTTTTGAACAATCCTCGCCACGCTACTAACACAGGAGTTTCCTTGCTTGAAAAGTTTATAGTCAGCAGTTCAAGAAATTTCTTATTTTTCTGCAAACAGAAGGTTTGTTACGGGATTTACAAAACCCATAATTGGACCATGCCTTGAACCAGTTGCACCCAATCAGCACTCGAACCCTATTTCTGTTACACGCGTTTTAATCGTATTTTCCGATCGGAATTTTATATGTATCTTTCTTTCTCATTCTTATCGGTTGGATCGATCTAACAATTCAACGCCACAACAAAGAAAACTTTACTATTGTTGTTGTTGTTGTTGTCTAATATATGTAAAATTCGATGGTATTTTTCTTTAGTTGGCATGTCATATAGCGTAAAACATTAACGAAAATATTAATGTTTCGTTTTTTTTAGGATTTTTGGAACGACAAGTGATTTTTGAAGGTTCACAGACTATAACGGCGCTTCAAGCTTTCTGTAAGTTAATTGGGTTCAACTCCAGGCTGTTTAAAATGACGTAATGTCATGTTCTTTATTACCGCAACGTACAGACGAGTTTGGTTATTATGAGCTTCTTAATGCAAACAAATTGCAGCATGCCAACTGTAGGGAAAACGATGGGGTTTATTTTAGTCCAGTTCAGAATTGAAATCTCTTGAGATGGTCAGCCACAATGATAGTTTTAAAATGTGCATTATTTTAACCTCATGGATATATACGTAACTGGATATAATAAAGCAAGCATGGATTCTGATTCTCTCCCGTGGTGCAAAATTGTAATAGGTACACTTAGTGATAGTTAATAATTAAAATAATATTGTTGTGCAGGCATTTCTTCACGAATCATACATGATGAATTAACAGGCTTCTTGAAGTGACTTGTAATTTTAAGAATTCTTCAACATGTTCTATAAATTTTTGCATGGTAGAAACATTTTTGACAAACATGACAGGTGTTAACAAGGTAATTATTACCCCTTGAAATTTAACGGGGTTAGTTCTAATTATTATAGTTTTACCTGAATTGAATCGAATTATCTTCATCATGATCTCTACACATACTCCAGTCCAATTTCTTTCATTTCGACTCTCACCAATATAGATTCCCATTCTCGCCAGAAGTAACTTATTTCTTTATAGATGAAAAAGTGACGAAGGTAAGAAAAGCTTGGGAAACTGAAGCAACGATCAGGAACGCAGAGAGTTTTTACTGTTTCTAGTGGAGCTGGAGGGGGCCCGCGTAAATTCTTCTGTTACCGCAGACAGGTTGCTTTATTTTCTGTCTTTCTATCTTTCGGTTTGGTCACGCTGCCTTAGCAATTTCGTGACTGTCCTCATGTCCGCTCTGCTTCGAAAGGCTCTACCATTCGATATGAAAACATTAACTGTGCATCACTGACATGAAGTGGCTCTGTTTATGTAACTATACCATATACCCGTAAACTGCGTTCTTAACACAACTTTGAATGGAGGATTTATTATGTATAATCCATTGCAAGGCATGTAGATAGAAACATTTTGATTTATTTTGAGGCATTAGCCAAACTTGTATCTGGAGAGACGAAGCAAAATCGCGAAAAACCTCAAGATAACCTAACTTCGAAACTATAATCGAAACCGGCGGTGTTTGAATAAAACTGATATTACGGTCTCATGTGAATTTTTCATTGGATCTGAGTGTAGGCACATAAAGAGGGTGTGTCAATTTTGACGCATTTAACCTTTAAGAGCCGTGCGTCCTATGTATAGGACGGGCGTACCGCTACCCTCCAGGTGTTGCATTTTATGTATTTTTTTTTCAACAAATATAAGTACTGAGTATTTTAAACATGCTGCACACTCTCTGTTTTTTCTCTTCAAAATGCCGTTTATTTCATAATGCTACCTTTTTTGGTTTCTGTATTATTCACATTTTACGTACAGGGTGTGCTAAAATTTAAATATAAAACTCCGTTTCCAAAAGGTTAACCAATACACTAAATTGTGATGAATGGCCAACCACACACTCCTGGATTTTACCTGGAAATAAGATATGTATTATATGATCCGTGAGAGGGGCGCTGTTAGGAGAACCAAAAAGATATGGACTTTAACCCTTAGGAGCCTAACGTTGTATATATATGGAGCACCTATTCTTGATGTTTCTAGATCACACACAACGACGCAGCACAGTCGGTAGGACTCCTCTGGACGAGTGATCAGCTC
>Ga0268261_10003510_pt1 | contig 11548 bp, 6 predicted proteins | sample TergutNc150P1_FD_190353 | JGI IMG/M metagenome (GOLD analysis project Ga0268261, IMG submission 190353) | Nasutitermes corniger P1 segment gut microbial community from laboratory colony in Florida, USA - Nc150 P1 (SPAdes) (version 2) | ecosystem: Host-associated > Arthropoda: Insects > Digestive... | reverse complement strand
GTCGTGTGTTGTCAGGTAGAGGTCTCTGCGACGAGCTGATCACTCGTCCAGAGGAGTCCTACCGACTGTGCTGCGTCGTTGTGTGTGATCTAGAAACATCAAGAATGGGTGCTCCATATATATATGTGACATTAGTCGCCTAAGGGTTAACAGGTCAGTCTTTGTAAGGGAGACAAAATGTATTTCATGTAAGATAAAAACTGAACTTTTGTATTATTTAGCATGAACTTCATTTTCAAAGGCCATGCTATGGTTCAGGCGGTTACCCGCGGACCTCTCACCGCGGAAGCCCGCATTCGATCCCGAGGCAGTCCATGTGTGATTGTGGACGATAAAGTGGCAATGGGACAGGGTTTTTCTCCCAGTACTTCGGTCTTCCCCTCACAGTATCATTCCAACATTACTCCATACGAAACTTTTAATGGTACTCTTACAAGAAGAGCATGCTGGTGAAGCCAAGGAACCCTGAACAATTCAATGTTTTTCGTATATCGGAAGGCAGTGGACAGAAAAGTATTTTCTAATTTTTACGCTTGACATTGTTGAAATAATCCGGCATATGTCACGTATTATAATCGGTAAGCCACGGGCTGGCTGGCCGACCCAAAGTCCATTGCCAGCACAGCAAACGATCTCTCTCCGTACGCCACCCTGGACACACCAAGCCACCTACCCAGTGGGTGCTGGGTGTAAAGGGGCTTGGCCGTGAACCTGATCTCTTACACCCACCTAGCGCAGAGGTTCGGAATGAGTAAAGCTATACCTTCAATCACATGTCTCCATGGCTTGGTGATTAATTAAATAAAGGATCAACTTCATCTTGCTTTCTTGCATGTATAGCTCAGGTTTTTGAACAGATCATGGGTCTATCCTACCTACCATTCACCCGCAGCACTAGGGAATCCCATAAATACTTGTAGTATGTTGTCGCAAAACTATTTTCAAAGTAAAATAAACGTAAATAGGTAGCTATCTCAGTGCTTAATTAAAAGCACCAAGCCATGAAGAAGTCATACGGGCTAAAGGAAGTATAGTTCCATACATTCTTAAACTCGGCGCTTGATGGATATGAGTGGATCACCTTAAACTCCCCGCTGCTTTACGCCCGACCACAGAGGCAGTATGATCGCCGTGCAGAAGAGAAAAATCTATGGCTCTGGCCCAGCCCATATAGAGACACAGGGCCCATGGATCTAATCAAGACCAATGACTGACCAAAAATCACATAGGAAGAAACGAATTTATGGATTCTGTTCTCGAAATTCAACATATTTTCTCCACGTGTTGTCTCCAGTCAACAAGAAGCTTCACAATGGGTCTCACACTTCGGACGATGTTCAGCATCCTGTTTAGACTTACCCGCACCAGTAGTTAAGCGTCTGCTCTCAAAACTATAGCACCATCAGTTTATCGGATCTGCTAATGATCTTAAAAGGGACATTTTATGTTACTAACACCGTGCATTCTCGTTTATTTGGTATATTGACCAACTAATGCAATTAATAAAATGCAACGATATACAAATCATAAAACACAATTCATGATAAGTATCACCAGTACCAGTTTCGGCACCGAACTGCCATCTTCAGGGATTCTACGAACACAAAGGATCACAAGTCTAACATTCCACTTCAGGTATTAATCATCGTAACTGGCATTTTTAAAATATTAAAATGGTGGAAGTCCAGAATACACAACTTTACGTACACTGGAATTGTAACATGGCAATCCGGTGACGAAACATGTCGGGATGATACTCATCAGGAATTGTGTTCTATGATTTGTAAGTTATTTTATTGTACTTCAATGTTGGTCATTATACAAGATGCAACAATGCAAAATGAATCTGCTTTTTCTGCAAGCCATTTACGTATTAAATCAAATTACCATTTGCATTCTCGCAACCACGTCTAATTTCACTCACGACGAAACAGGCATTTGATTGTGAATAGTGCATTAGCTGCCAGCAAATAAGAATATCACGACAAAAACGAAATAAGTCTACAAGTTACAAGGGCAGAGCGACAATGGAGACAGAGGCTGTTCCTTTCTACCCCGCAGAAAGGCCCAAGTGCTCAAGTACTTTTGTTAGGGCAATCAGTTTGACTCCATTTAAACACTGAAAAGCCCTGCATTATACCCAAAGTGTGTATATGTAGCAGTCATGCACAATTCTCATAATAAACATTTCCGTAATCAGCTTTATTAACTCATCTTTGTAAAAGAGATGCATTATATCTGCTATGACGTACTAACTCATATAACTGGAAAGAAATTTCAGGCTTCAACGTGAATAACATTCTTGTTTCAAAACTGTACTTAGCCTTATAATCTGGTTTACCGCCAAGTATGTTATGAAATGTTACTCACGGCCTTAAACTTGGATTAGAATCCTCTGCCTCAGAAAATAATCAAGTGTCGGGCACTTGTAAACAAGGTAAAAGAACCTTCTGGTTCCCTGAAAAGCGGGCAATTTATTGAATAGCTTATGAAATATTAGCTTCGGAAGAAAGTGCACCGAGAGTTAATTAACTGGTCCATCCCATGTTTAAACAATTACTCCATTGTTCGTTTATTTCCATGGTAACTGCGGTTCCCACTGCAGCTCAATCCTGATGGGAAGATACATCATGGTAGACATGCCCAGTTATCCCGCAACGCGACTCTCATTCCTAACCTTGCTTTTACTGAAAGCCTACAACATGTGTCTTCGCAAGTGATTATTTCCTAGCAAGAGATGAACAAATTTACCTTGAATCTATACAGAAAAAATAAGTTCTTTAATAGTAAGTCGGCGTCTCTTGTTTTGGTAAACGCAGACGGGATAACATTAATAAAACGTGGTATTGAAAAGGGCGTGACGGTGTGGAACTGATTCCGGTGGCCCGGGATATCTGAAGGGGGCAAACTCTTGTGAACACGGTAACGAACATCCGGGTTCCATTAAGGCGAGTGATTTTCCGATTACACTTGTCCCTCTCTTTACGTGGTTTCGTACTTCGCGGTTTCGCAAATTTGCGGGGTTGTCCCAAGAATAAATGTACATCACTTGGACCCTGCAGTGGAAAGGAGCATCAGAATTGTTCGACAATTCGAACCAGCTTCCAACATTCTTCATTTCGGTATTGGATGGAGGTGAATGGTCTGCTTCACGCCCTGGCCGCTTTACTTCCGCGGCAAGTGCCCCCCGATACCCACTGAATAGGAGACTGAATGGGCTTCACGGACGGACTGGACGCCGGAAGGGAAAAATCTCTTCCTCTGACGGGAATCGAAACAGGATTCCTCAGACGTCCAGGCCGTGGCCCAGTTATTAAGACTACACTATAACGACACGTTTAAATATACATTGAATAAATGGACATGTAGGGCTGGAAGCTGTGCGAAGTCACAACAGACGCACAACTACACACAAGAAACACAGCCCTTCTTCAATAGCTGGCAGTCATTCAGCTTTTCTACAATTCCCCGCTCTTTATGCAACATGAAGATCCATTGGCGTGTTCAATGATCCCTAATGGGACTGTAAGCATCAGATTCTGTTGATTTAGGATCAATTCTGTTATATCATCCCGTCTACGCCTGCATCTCGCTTCATTTTTCCGACTACTATTTGTGTAAAACGTAAAAGGGAAAGTCCACCCCAGAACAGGCCAACAAGTCAAAGAGAGTAACTTGAGGTACAGCTCTACTCTTTCCTTAACCTCGGCGCTAGATGTGGGTGGGTGGTCAACGCCACGTCCCGGCTACTTCACACCCGGGAAAGCGATCGGTACCCGTTGTAAAGGAGGCTGGGTGGTTCCCAGGGCCAGCCTGGACTGGTGCAAAAAATTTCGCCCCCACCAGCACGTAATTTTGTTTACACCAGGGGTTTTTAACATTTTCTGTGTCACGGACCTGTTTGGAAGTTTGGTGAAACCTCCGGACCCTTTCTCAGAAAATGTATTTAAATGCAAGAACAAAGATTATGAGATTTACTAAGTTAACAATATTTTTCTGGAGCTTAAATGTCATAAATTGCTTTGTTGCCTACACCCCTTATGGAATGAAAAGCCAAACTTCAGTTAGAGGTTAGTGAAACTGGTTTTAATGTTTCCCCCCATCCAAATTCATGGACCCCCTGAAATCTATTCATGGAGCCAGGGTTAAGCACCTCTGGTCTACACCAAGATTTCTACAAGTCTCAGTGATTTAACCAATGAAACAAAATCTGTGGAGAGTACGATGTACAAAGTTCCTCATTACGGAATTTTTTCCACTGTCCTTTAAGTTACACAGTTACACTTCTCTCTCTCTTACGTGCAGACTTTCACTTCAGCAACCCGCTGCTGAACATGCTCGATGCATGATGATCCCGTTGGACAGCATTGCTGCACCTTTGCTGTCGGTACAAGACTACCCCTTCCCCTCAGAGTGAAACTTCACGCACCCCTCATCAGGGAAATTATATTATCTCAAAATACGTGTCATCGTGTTTGACAAGTACACGCACGATAAGAAGATATGAATCATTTGAAACAAACTGTATTCATTCCACACACATGAGCATTTTCAGTTCTGCAAGAGTTGCCAAGACGTTTTACTCCCTTCCGTTCTGTGTCTGACCACGTATGAATGTGTATCACGTACCTAACACATGCAGGTACATCACCCAAGGACTGCACCCGCTGCCTCTGACTTATCGGCAAATTTTCACACTTTGCACCCAAAGTGCAAACCATACAAACTGCTAAAACACCTTTCGTTCACTATTACAGTTTCTTTCGTCATACAGGACGTGGGCTTTCAAACAGCGAAGTCAGCTTCACCGGTTGCGCTACTTTGCTTTCCTGTCAGCAGAAACTCAAGTTAGCTTCGGAAAATAAAGGAGTTACATCAGCAACATAAATGAGCTCAGCTCTAAAATATGACACTCTGAATATGTGATGCCGTTACACATTTGTGCTGCATTTCAGTCGCAGAGAAAAACTTGTGCATTAAAGCCTGAGAATGACAGTAAGGAGAGAGAAAGTGGAGGGGGATTTCGTGGCAGACTGCATTTTAACGGACGCAATGGGAGAGGCTACATTTTTACGGATGGCAGTGGACAGACAATATTTTTACGAACGGAGTGGTGCGACAAAACTATGTCTTCAACAGAGTACTGCTTCACAAGAGCCTGCATTTTTTACGGGAGAAACTAGATATAAAATATTCGACTCAGGGTTCGCAGACAGTATCATTTCATTAGACTGATTAATATTTCAAACGTTCAGTTCACACCTCTCATAAAAGCACTCCTTGTCAGTTACAAAGACAAATCAACTGATGCTGTATTGGCAAATTAACGCTGTTTGATAGCATACGAAACCCATAAATACACCATGTGGACAAAGAGCAGATTTCTTCAGCATAAGTAAGTGACACACACAATACACACAGCAGTTCATTCACTGGTGCGTATAAATTCCTTTGGACAGTGGAAGTCATTCAGACAGGTATGGAATTTTCTGCTGTGATGGAGCCCAAACATTCTTCAGTACTTCACAGAAGTCCGCCATGTGATCCTGTTCTAAGTCAACTGTCCATTTCTCCTGTTTACAACCAGTTTATTTAAGACACATTTTAAAATTATGCTGCCATCTGCGACTATCAATCAAGCAGTGTACTTCGTCAAGGTTTTCAAACTAAAACACTGCATACATTCTTGCATATTTCCATAATCTCGTTTCCCCCTCACCTATCACCTTACGATACGAGGCAAAACTCATCGTCCGGTAGAAGGGTACCTTCGTTTTTGTGAGGCCCGGGTTCAAATCTCTGCCCAAGCTATAGTGACTGTTGAGGTTGTGATTTTCCTCAGGTACCCCAAGCAACTGCCGAGACAGTACATCGAATTGGACTATAACTACCTCCCTTCATATCTGCTGCAATTCATTATTCACCGCTCGTCATATCATCTGACGTTATTTAAGTGAGCTACCGACAGTGTCGCTATAGTCTTATAAACAATAACAAATACATCCGGAATGCAAGACAATTTAAAAACGAAGACTGAGATTACAGTATTTTAGATAATGATACCTTGCAGTCACTTTCTTCCCTACAATTAAACCTTTATGATGGGGCAGCTAATTCTTTCAAACGATGGCAGCCAACTGTAAGGCTGCATGGTGTTAAAATCCACAATACCAGAAGTGCACAAATTTTCAAAAATTCTAGGAACTACCTATGTGGGGGGTAAAAGGTTGTCAAATACAAGACCCGGCCGCCTTACGCCAGAGACAGAACATCCGTACCCACTGGACAGTATGCTGAATGGACCCGAAGGACGATCTGGACGTGAAGAAAAAGCAAATATTTTCACCATGTTGAAAATCGAACCCCGATCAACCAGCCCCGCCAGCAGGTTTGTGCTTCAAGAGACAAAACTGTAACTTCGTCCAGCAGCAACTGATAGTATTCGTTATTGTTTCTTCCTGCCTTCGTTTTCTTCCTTTTTTATGTATATGTAGAGTGAGCAGTTCGACTGGAAGGCGCAATGAATGACAACTATTGACGGAAATGCTGATCTCAGTTCCTGTCAGATAATTTCACTTTAATTCTTACTTTTCCGTGTGCTGCAAAGCAGAACACCGTTAAGACACCAACTGAAAAGGTATCATACGACGGCAATGATACAAAACGCGAATGAAAATGACGGTCCTCGCCAAGTACTGAGCCGGCAAATAGAGGAGAATGAAATGTAGGTGAGATGGGCTCAGTACGCAGCAGACATATGGGACACAAAACATACACATGGGATTCTGATGGGAAACCTGAAGGAGGAAACCTCTTAGAAGACGCAGGTATCCATGGGGGATATATTAGGATGGATCCCCAAGAAACAGGAAAGGATTTGGATTGAATGGCTCATGATAGGGTAAAGTTACATAAACACACACTATTCCGTCTAACACAACACGTTATTACTTCCTTCTACGCTACGCGTTCCGATCGAAACGACCATCATCAGACGTTCTCTACAAAATCTTAAAAATCAAGGTAAAATTTTACAATTTGCGAACCCTTTGTACAGAACGTCTGATGATAACCGTTTTCGATCGAAATATGTAGCGCTAAAGGAATAAATAAAGTGTATTAGACAGTACAGTGTATATCTGTGATAGAGTGGACACAGTGGGATGGACACCATTAAATAGGGTAAGTTTGTTGTGTGAAAGGAAATGGACCTTCGGGTTGCAAAAAACGTGGGGAATTTCTTAACTATCTGAGAAACTATTAAATTCTGAAATTAGTTACGAGAAATGCGGATCATGAGAACGCGTATGTCCTGGTTCTTCCTTCGCAGCACGAAGTTCACTCAAATACGCCCACATTTTAAAAAATGCAATTCTTACCTCAAGTATAGCACCCAGTCGTTATCACAAACACCATCCATTACTGCCTTTTAGGAAAATAATCGATTTTGAGGCGCGTTCGCACCCCTGCGAATAGCCTACTAAAACGTTTTAAATATGTTTAAAAACTCATAACAAATCAGACTTCCTAATAATCTGCCATTTCTGCGGTTCAACCTTCTACGGCCTATACAAAATGTAACAAGAATGTATAAGTAAGACTGTGATGCAAAAGGAATTAACAGGACGTACCAGCATCCATCCTATTCATATTACTTGTCAGGAAGGAACGTGATAAAGAAGGGTAATACTCTACAGTTGCAAAAAAATTAATATAAATAAGAACGGTATGTATTAACATGTCAACATATCATCCTTATCTGAAAAAATTTGTTAGAAAAAACTTTTACATATTTCGAATCAGGTGAGTCACTTTCAGGTAAAAATTTTTAGGTATTATAAAATCGAAGCCACGGGATACAGAAATACAACACGTTTAATAGAAAACATTTTCGATATCGTACAAAAAAAACAAGAAACTAAAGCACGCAAGGTGCCTATGCTTGTGTCAGAACTGCAGCTTCGAGTTTTGTCACGTTACGCAGCGTGCATATTCAGCGAAAGTGTGAAATCTTAGTGCCTCTAAACGATTGTGACGTGTAAGAATAAATGGATAAATTAAAGGGTTGTCGGGGTAAGCCGCTGCTACAGAGGTAAAGTGTATAAATTTTTCGGTTGATTTCAAGTGACATTTCAATACAGGAGAAGTAAGCTCAGCCATTACACTTTTTGGTTCTTCATCAGATTTAAATGTAAGAAAAGATCAGGTTACGAAGGCAGAGAGCTGCAATGTCGCCTTGACCTCGCTCGAATAGCTATCTAGGTGTTAAGCCTCTGCAGTGATTAAGATGCGAGCGTTGTCTAAACAGCGAATCACGATATCTGCAGCAATAAAAATATCATCAGGAAAAGGGGGGAATGACCCTCACAGTTGTTCCTGAAACTTCAACTGCGACAACTATGTTGGCAGTGGATCTTCGTACGCAAATTATCCAACTGCATGGTGCACCATCCTCCTTGATAACTCACTCATGTGGGTAAGATTTCCGCGCCACTTACGAAACACAAGAAAACATTACCGCATCACAACAGCTCGCCTTTGGTCCCTGTCGTATGCCAGGCCAATTCAGCTTATGTCGTCGCATCCAACACCCACAAGATCTATTCCATTATCCCGCGAAAGCCATGGTCTCCCAAATGGTCTCTTCCTTCAAGTTTACGATAGTTTTGTATTTATCCCCTGCATGCTACATTCCCAGCCAATGTTTCCCCAACTCCATTTTCTTACATACAAATTAACAACTGAACATTAGAAGGTAAATTTCCGATCGGAAACTTTCGGAACTCACGACATTAGCAATGTATACATGAAACACAGCACAAAGCTGAGACAATGACAAAAAAAAAAAGCTAGAAACTTGTGCCTGGAAGACTGCTGAGCAGCGGGTGTGGGGGCCGGCAACTGGAGGGATTTTGAGGTATCACTTCCTTACCGTAATTTTTTTTCTATGGCGCTACAGCCCACATTAGGCATAGGTCCTCCCCTTTGAGGTTTCCATATCACAAGCTATTAAACACGCGCGCGGTAGGTCTCCTCTGAATGCGTAATCAACTCGTCGCAGAGACCACTACCTACACAACACACAACAAACAAAAAAGGTCGAACATCCATGTCCTCAGCGGGATTAGAATAGGCGATCGAAGCAATGAAGCAGCTGCAGGCCGCACGGTCATCGGGAACGGCACCGTAACTAATACTGTTTCTATATCTTATTGAAAACTAACGCAGTAAAAATCATATTTCGCCTAAGTACTACGTTACAACTAGCAACAGAAATTAAAAAGTTAAGCACTAGTACCAACAGCTTTATTCACAAACACTGACATAGAATTCACGCTCAAATCCACCTGTCATTCATTTTTTTACATAACATTAAAAGACTTCTTCTTACATTTGCGGAAGTTTTATACGCGATCGCGGAAATAGTAACTGCATCCGGTTGTGCTATCACAAGTATCTATGGAGTGTGGCTCGCTCACTCAATCACAAACCACGCTCGCTACACAAGACAGATGCAAAACTTAGAAGAGTACGAGTCCGTTGCGTCTGTATCTCACTGGCAAAGGATGAATATTTTTTGGTTGTTTCTGACTTACAATTACTTTGGTTTTTTACGTGTAAACGCCTTCGAGGCTGGAATTAATCTAATAATATTAAAAAAACTCAGTTCCTACCTCACAGTCAACACACTGCATCTCCATCACAAATGCCTATCGGTTAATGCTGTTTAGAAAAACAATCAGTGTTTATTCGGAGAATCTAACGCACCTCAATGGCAAAATCCAGACCTCTGACGTACGTAAATCTTCGTATACACGCCCACATAAACGAGCAGTTCCGAGCATAACCCACAACACCTATCTTCCAACGTAATATACTCCTACCACCGCATATTTATTTGCATTATTGTTAATGCTTCACCTCCTTTCTGTGTAGTACTAATTATTTAATTATTGATTCTATATGTATACACTGCACTTATCGGACATAATATCCAAGTTTAGAGTTGCCGCCATGCTTGTAATACCTTGCAAGCAATATTCCATACATAATAAGTACACGAAATTTCATATGCATATACCCGCTAGTCCGTTAATAATCGCCTTCTAAACGAAGACTCAGGAAAATCTACATTCAACAATAATATTACCTTTGCAAGGGTTTCATATTAGTTCAGGATCTATTACCAGACAACATGTTGCGGCCCCTAAAGCAAGAAGCGCTAGTATCGCTTCCGTCTTACAGGTTCATGCGTGCATGTTATCAATGGTTACAGGGAATTAAAGAGTATGGCGTTGTAATGGTCTACAAAGGCGTAAGCTTTATAACATGTTTCGCGTAAACCTGTCAGATGGTTCAAACACTGAAATGGGGGTACACACACAGCATGGTAATTTCATAGGGGCTTTTTTTTGGGGGGGGGGAGAGAAATGTAGATTAAAGGCCCTATTTAAAATGGTTAAATGAAGTACGAAGTATTAAGTAATAAATAAATTCAGTGACTCGCCAAGGCTTTAAGGTAATGCTGTCGTATAACGGTAATATTCTTCCTGAGTATGCGCCTCAAATGAAGTTGTCTGTGTGGTGCTCAGTAAGCTGTCACTGTTTTCTGCTGAAGGGTATCACAGCAAACTGTACTACTTAGAGTAGCTGTGTGTCACTTTCACTGAGCAGGTCGCGCTGTTACGTCACTACCGCCAATGGAATAAAAAAGTGTATCTTAAAGGGAGAAACTGTTTTCCCCAAAGGCACAGGCCTAACTGGTTCCACTGACTTAACTATTGAGTAATAAACATACCAAACAGTGCCACTTCATACACAACACCAGTGGCGGCGAAACACAGAGAAATGCACCAAATGTACGTAACTCCATGAAGCAGAGACCCTGCTGATCAACAAGTCATGCAGCTTATGAAAACCGAAGTTTCATAACCGTGTTCGCACAAGCACTGGATCCTATCCTCAGCCAGATGAATCCAGTACACACTTTCATGCCCTATTTCTTATATCATCCTATCCTGCATACTAATAAAGCCGAAGCCCCTGTGAACGCTAGGAAGACATATGGGGGAGCTGAAATACAGATCCACTCTTTCTCAACCTCGGCAACAGACGGGTAGTGGTCAGCTTCGAGTGCCGACAGCTGCACGCCCGAAAAGGTGCTCTCAGCACCCAAAGAATGGAAGGCTGGATGGGCCGAAAAGCCTATGGACACTTTGGAGGAGATAAAGAAACTTGCTTGCCTCTGCTAGGTAATCGAACAACGATTCCAATCACGTTCACTCTATAAACCACTCACTAGAGCGACCACGCAATCCCGGCTCGCCCTAATATTAATACATATCTTAACCCTTAGGCGACTAATGTCATATATATGGAGCACCCATTCTTGATGTTTCTAGATCACACACAACGACGCAGCACAGTCGGTAGGACTCCTCTGGACGAGTGATCAGCTCGTCGCAGAGACCTCTACCTGACAACACACGACACTCACAACAGACAAATATCAATGCCCCCGGTGGGATTCGAACCCACGATCTCAGCA
>Ga0268261_10003509_pt1 | contig 11551 bp, 9 predicted proteins | sample TergutNc150P1_FD_190353 | JGI IMG/M metagenome (GOLD analysis project Ga0268261, IMG submission 190353) | Nasutitermes corniger P1 segment gut microbial community from laboratory colony in Florida, USA - Nc150 P1 (SPAdes) (version 2) | ecosystem: Host-associated > Arthropoda: Insects > Digestive... | reverse complement strand
TTACTATCTACTGTCAACAAACAAAAAAATATTAGTAATTTTAACCTGTATTTTACAGCATGACGTAACCAGAGGTAGCAGATACAGTTTTTAGTACTCCTGATGATGGGTGCATGACACCCGAAACATGTAGAGTGACGTGACAGAGAATAAATGTCTACATACTGTTGCATCGAGTTGGACCTTTATTAACATTGAATCATGAAGCACGGAACCATGTGCTTAAAATACCTATTTTAGACTTGCAGCACAAGATCTGATTTGTATCAGCGTCTGAACAATATTATTAAAAATTCTGTAACCTTTACACAAGTAACACTGCAAATAAGAATATTTCTGGATTTAAAACCTTCGCCGTGTTCTGCATGCTGTATTCTTTCTTTTGGGCGATTCCCCGGTGCATGAATTTTATGTGCCGACTTTTCGGAACACTCTGTCAGTTTCATCTTCATAGGCGATGTAATCAGGAAGAATAAGAATAACAAATAAGAATTTGTTTATCTTCATTGTTGTACCGTGCATGTTGTTTTAATCTCTTCTTTATTATTCCAACTCATGCACTTCACTACACTTTAAATCACTAAAATCTTATACTAAAGCACTTAAAATTCGCCCCTACATGTTTCGGTCTCCTTTGAAACTATCCTCAGGGAGTCCATGGCCGTACTTCGCTATGTTACTGAATTGGAATGTTGATTTACATTTGTTATAAAGAGTGTCGGTATGTGGCTGTATGTCAGTTCATTTCGTCTGTGTGTGTGTGTGTGTGTGTGTGTGTGTGTGTGTGTGTGGGTACCTATTTGGTCTAGACCACGTCTAGCCACATACCGACACTCTTTATAACAAATGTAAATCAACATATCAATTCAGTAACATAGCGAAGTACGGTCATGGACCCACTGAGGATGGTTTCAAAGGAGACCGAAACATGTAGTTTTAAGTATTTTAGTGTGAGAGTTTAGTGTTTTAAAGTGTAGTGAAGTGCATGAGTTGGAAAAATAAAGGAGAATTTGTTTGTACTTTACATGACAACTTGATCACGTACAGCAGTGCTGGAATGTTGTTAATCAAAACAGAATGTACAATGACCTGTCAAATATTGCGGCATCAGGTTGTTTACTATACGACTTTCTATCAAATATTAGATTACGTTACATTAAATTTTAGGGAGATCCATGCATGGAAACTTGGAAAGGTGTTTGTAGAAAGCGGCTGCAGCCTAATATAGATAATATTCCGTCATCTAATAGGGAACGGCCTGAGGAAAACTGCGAAGATTCTCAGGGCAAATCATTTTCCGACCCAAGATTTGAAACCAGGATCTCCGAATACTAAAGCCAGGAGTGCTAACCACCACACCTCTACACCTTGTAGGTTAGTGTCCATTTGAAGTGCTGTACATATCATTGAGAAAGGATCGGATATTTAAAGGCCCAATTTATTTTTAATGTGATCACGTGAATTTGCTAATTTGGCAGCTGCGTTGGCAGCTGCGTGAACTCTGTTGAGAATATAATTATATGGACTTATTATTTCAAGTTACATTTGTTTACACGAACAGCCCATCTATAAAGTATACTCTTTTACATTCATATTGCTCGGACTTCCAGTTCTACAAATATTATGTCCTTATTGTGTAGCAGTGTATTATATAAGGTACATAAATAATCCAATAGTCAAATGAAAATCTGTGTACAGAGTCATTGAGACTGAATTGGACACGAATCAGATTTGCCCCAATTGTAAACATTATTATTATTATTATTATTATTGTAGTGCCCACGGGGTGGGAGTATAACTCCTGATACTTCTAACTTAATGGACACTACGTCGTTATCACCGTCGTTGATTGATCTGATAGTAATTGCTGCCGCCAGTCCAACAGTGGATATTAAACAATGAATCAACCTTGCTCCTTTCACTTATTGCAAGTTATACACACGGACAAGTTTAGAATAATTTATAACGCAATCCAATAAAGTAAAAGTATTTAATAAAAATATTCTACATATTTAAATAAAGTGATAATATTGCAAAGGAATAAAATTAATATATTTGGTTACATCCAGTAATAAACACACGAATTAGTTACAGGCAATTTCTTACTGATTATTAAATTATTTGTTTCGCTTCTTTATATAAGACAGTACACATGAATTTAGAATTTATATACGCGAATTTAATTTGGAAATTGCTCGATTCAGATAAAGAATAATTTAGTAATTTAAAATGCTGTCAGCACGACTTACGTTTTATTGTTATGAAGCAGTAAAGTCTCGCAAACATCGCACTTACAAACTTTATCAAACTGTAGCTTCCACTATGCTTCCACAATGCTTCCAATAATTTCTCCTTCAAAGTAACGGGTACGTAACGCCGGTAAAACGAGTGAGGGAATTTACCTACGTGTACTGTGTTATATAGATGAGGAGTGATTGATCAGGCATTCCAACAAGGGCAACAAACTTACGCGTCACACAGTGAGCTTAAGGTGCGGCAAACCATTGTGGCACTGCTGAGTCATGAGGAGATAAATAATTACTAAACTTTTTTATATCAAACGTGTAAAAGTTTGATGCCTGCTTTCTGTTTTTAGCCAAATTTATTCTTATAAATTTTGACACACATTACATCCTCCCGTCCTTAATAAAAAATTCGGGGTGTATTTTTGGTTGAATCAAGAATTTAGACCGAATTTTATTTAATGTAACCAATGGAAAGTGTAATGGTTGTCCTAACACTATATAGACTACAATAAAGAACATATTAATACAAAGGGTTTTAAGTCAGATACGTTCTTATAAGTAAACATTATTCACAGTAAAGTTTAAAGAATGAGATTAAACAAAGGTAATAAACTGTTCTTTTCAGTTAAAGTATTCAATGTAACTTGTATTCTGGACTGTAAATTAGAGTGTTGTCGGTTTTGGCTCAGACTGTACTATTTCCTGTTGCAAGTGTTATCTCGTGTCCGGGAATTTGTAAGCGCAGCAGACTGCAGTGCTCTCGCGTTCTGGTCCGTAGGCTGGATTCTGTCTCGTGCTGTTTGCTTCTTCTCGCCTGCATTAAAAGTCAGTACTTCTTGTTCGCTTGTTGTAGGGAATACGTCGTAAAATTACGTTCTTTTGAGGATCGATGTTTGTTGCTTCATTTGTTTCTGGGTGGGGCGCGGAGGAAGGGGATGAAATAACTTGAAGTTCTCTATGAAAGTTTGAAAGTTTGCATGTGAAACAAGGTAAAATTGTGTGGTGTAAATAAGAACGCAGGGAGAGGCAAAGATTCCGACGACTAATTTTGCATACAGTCGTAATAATTATCAAATGCCAATATGACTGCCGCTCTCGCTGTAGTGAAGCGTGGTGTATGTGGACAATGGAGTCGACATCTAATGTTCGTGGAGACGCCATTACTCGTGACTTTACACCAGTGAGTTGCTGAGAAGTCTGGTTTTATTTTCTTTAGAATTTGTTTTTCGTGGCTGGTGACGATGGAGATTTTCTCAGGTACGTACAGATGAAGTGTGTTGAGAGTAGTTTCAGAAGTTTCGTGCAGTTCTGGCAACGTGTGCATTTGAGTAGTTGAGACGGAGCATCTTGTAGCGTTGGTGATGACGCCATTTCCAGAGAGCGTTTCGGTGTTGGTCACCCATTGTTTGTTGACGTAACAGCGTAGCGTTATCTGACGTGACTTCGGAAGGTAATAAAGCCAAGTTATTTTATGCCGTCGAAGTGTCGGAGTTTGGTGGTTTATAAGGAAATTTCTTCGACACGTGTTGGTTAGTAAGTCTGAAAAAATAAAATAGATTCACAATTTAATGTCTGTAAATTGTAAAATGCTACGTCGGCTGGGCAAACAGTAATGCCGTTTATTTTGCAGTGACTCAAGTCTGCTTCTGTAAGTAATATTAAGTCGCGCTGATTATCGCTCAAACCAAAATAGGGAAATTCAGAGTATTTTACAAACTTAACTCCAGAAATGTTCGTGGGCAAGACAATAAATAGTGTGTACAACGTGAAATGTCGGTCTACAGTTTTCAGAGGTACATGTATAACAATCTTTATAGAGTGAACATTTCCTAATACTGTCATTGTAATTAAACTGCAGTACAAGTGAACGTTTTCTGCTCGAGTACCAACAATTAATTCACAACCTTCATGTAAGTGTAGAGATACATTTTATAGTATGTTATGTAAAATAGTGGAGTTTATCAGGTTCACAGAAAATTTGCCTTGAATTGCATGTTGTATGGCTGCGAATAACTCATCAACTCTCTGGATCAAATGTAGTAACGCAAACTCCAGTTCTCTAATAGCTGTAAATACTTTATTTTGACTATATAAGGCAACATTAAGCCACATTAAATATCTGTTTATTTGTTGATAGTGTTTATTGGATAGTATTGCAATATCCTTAGCGATATTTGATAAATTTGCAATTCCGGCTGTATTTATTTTTACAATGGAATCCAAATTTTTAAATATAACTAATCTGACTTGACCAAGAGTGAGTAATGTCTGAATCTCTGGGGTTTAATTCATCAAGGGGTTTATGCACTGAGTAAAGGTCAGTCAATGTTGCAGTGCCAAACAATGTTCTCAATATGGTACCACCAAAATCTGTCAGACTACGTCGAGAATCTAATTTAGGCAAAATCTGGTAAAAGTCTTAAAGTTTTTTTTCTAGCGTATTCAAAAGTGAGTCTATGTGCCTTAACTCAAAAGTGAGCGTAAATTCTTTCTTTTGCTCTCAACTAGAAGCAAATCTACTTTAATTGTTGAAATTATTTCTTCACAAGTGTTTGTATCTAAGTCTACTGCAACATGCCATATATCATTTGTTAGGAAGACGTCGGTTTCTTTCAGAAATATCACACTGTGATTTATCGGTTGGATGGAATATTTGGCTGCTACAAAGCTCAAGATGCAAACTGAAAAATACAAATATTACAAGAAGTTAGTGTTTAATTCTATTAATTAAACTGATTTAAGTAATTTAATTCTCAGTGTGTATTAAACTATAATTCTTGTGAAATAATCCTAGCCAGTGACCTTGTAACATGGGGTTCTGTGCGTGTATACTGTAATTCTCGCATTGATGTCGGGGTTTGAGGAGGTTCATTATTTGGATCTGTTTTCGGAAAGTGAAATATCTGCGGGTTGTGGGTCGGGTTCTGGATTATTTAGGTTCTGGTCGGGCGAAGTTCTGTTTTGAAGTTGAACTTCTGTTCTTAGTAGAAACCTTCCAAGATAGTGTTCATCTTCTTTTTCTTCTTCTTGACATAAAGTGGGTTTCTTGGGTAGCTTCTTCGTACCTTTCTGTTTCAATTTGAGTTTCCAGGTTTGTGGGTTGTAGTTTGATTTTAACCTGTTAACATGAACAGTAAGTTTTTGTTGATCCACTATCTCGTAATTTAAATCCGAAAGATTAGTTACCGCCTTGTATGGCCCCGTCCAATTTTTACAAAACTTTTGGACAAACCCGGTTTAATTGCAGGGCTGTACAAATATACCAAGTCATTCACTTCAAATTTTCGAAATTTGGCTTTGCGATCATAGTAATCCTTGTTGTTTTGATGAGATAGGCTGTTTACTCCTTTTACTAATTTGTAAGCTGACCTTAGGTTGGCTTTCAAGTTTTCTAGCCGTTGGCGATGGCTTCGATTTTCCTTTGAAATTTTAGCCTTTAAATTTTCTCTAGTGAGTAGCGGCATTTCTCTACCGTGTAGAAGGTAGAAGGGGCTGTATTTCGTAGTGGCATTTGGAGTTGCTCTGTAAGCCATGAGGAAAAAAGGGACTAATACATCCCAATTAATGTTTGCTGAGTTAAGAAAATGCGATAGGCCTGTGTGTAGCGTTCTGTGCCAACTCTCGACCATACCATTTAAGGCTGGATGATAGCTGGTAGTATTTACTTTGTGGATGCCCAGTATTTTACATGTTTCTTGGAAAAAGTGGAAAAAATCCTCGGCCTTAGTAATTAATTTTGAACCTGTACAATGTCGGGTAATGATTTGACTTGCGTAAACCCTTGTACATGTTTCGTCACTCTGGTCGCTTATGGGTATAGCTTCCACATATTTGGTGAAATTATCTATAAAAGTGAGGAGATATTTGTTCTTTCGCGGTGTTAACACCATGGGCCGTTTATGTCCAAAGAAGTAATCTCAAAGGGGGCTGACGGCTGCTCAAAGTCGCCCAGGGGTGCCACAAATTCTCGTTATTCTTTGCGTCTTTGGAAAGCATCACACATTTTTACATAGTCCTTTATGGAATTACACATTCTAGGCCACCAATAGGTGAGTGAAATGAGGTCATAGGTTCTCTTGACACATGGACACGCTACATAGACTGGATCGTGATACACTTTAGTAATATGATGGATTAAGGTCTTCGGCACCACCAACTGGTGTTTGTTGCCTGTCTGGCGTGTTGTACATGACGTCTTCGTCATCCAAGAAACATTCGCGCCTACTGGAATAAATTCCACGTTTTTGTTTAACATAAAAGGCGTCTTTCGCTTGTTCACGATGGATGTTGTTCATTTCCAGGATATCCTCGTGTATAACAGGACCAACGTGTCAACTGAGAGCATCTACATGAGGGATCTTGGATGCTACTCTATGTTCGACAGTGAGTTCACACAGCTTAAGACTCCATCGTTAACGACGTTTGTTTACGTCACGTGGTCGGCTGGGGGTAGGAAGGGGAAGGTTAAGTTTGTTTACGTGTGACGTCACAGAGGTCATTGACCGTGTCCAAGGTGTATGCTTACAACTACTCACGTCAATTTAGAATTTATATATGCGAATTTAATTTGGAAATTGCTCGACTCGGATAAGAAATAATTTAGTAATTGAAAATGCTGTCAGAACGACTTACCTTGTATTGATATGAAGCAGTAAAGTCTCGCGAACATTGCACTCAGAAACTTTATCAAATTGTAGCTTCCACTATGCTTGCACAATGCTTCCAATAATTTCTCCTTCAAAGTAACGGGTACGCAACGCCGGTAAAACGAGTGAGTGCATTTACCCACGTGTTCTGTGTTATATAGATGAGGAGTGATTGATCAGGCATTCCAACAAGGGCAACAAACTTACACGTCAAACAGTGAGCGTAAGGTGTAGGAAACCACTGTGGCACTGCTGAGTCATGAGGAGATAAATAATTACTAAACTTTTTGTATATCAAACGTGTAAAATTTTGATGCCTGCTTTCTGTTTTTAGCCAAATTTATTCTTATAAATTTTGACATACATTATTATTATTATTATTATTATTATTATTATTATTATTATTATTATTATTATTATTATTATTATTATCATCTAATTTCTCATTTCCCAGCCTCAGCCGGGAGACGTTCTTCTATCCTGGGGTGTGTAATCAACAGGATTAGGCTCGGTGGTCGTATTTATAATTTAAAATGTTTTTACACTAGAACATGTTCCAAGAATTACAGATTTTTGCATTTGTGTGTATGTATTCGGATGTAGGTTAAGTCTTTTTAGACGCTGAGATAGTGACTTTGGGATTACTCCCGTAGATGATATTACTATCGGGATCACTTGAGCTATGTTTTGCTTCCATATAGCGCATATTTCATTCGCCATTTCTTGGTACTTGTTTTGTTTATTGGTTATTGTTTTGGCGAAATTATTTGTATTTGGAACAGCTACATCTGTCGAAAAGGTGTTTTATGTTTTCTTATTCATGAATGTTATATAAGGTCGATTAAAAAGTATTGTTTTGTCCTTAAGTATGCTGCTGTTCCAGTACAGCTTGAAATTATCATTCTCCAGTACATTGGCTGGTGTGTACTTATAATACGGGGCTTTTTTCTTCAATCAGTTCAGCGGATTCTGCCAGTTTCTGATGGATAATTTTGGCTAATCCATCATGCCTCTTTAGATACTCGGTAGATGCTAGTTGCTCGCATGCCCCAGTAATGTGTTGGATCGTCTCCGATTCTTTCTTATACAGTGACTATATGTGTTCGTGTGAAGATTAAAAAACTCCTCCATAAGTCAACAAGCCAATGACAGTAAGAAGTTCATCCAGTGATGTTCACCGCATCCATTTCTGAACCTTGCCAGTGAAGTTGAAGAGATAATCGTAAATTTTTTTGATTGGTGTGTGTAAGTATAATGTTCAAAATGTCATCAGAAATAAAAAGTGAAAAAGCATCATGTGGGGTATTTGCATTTTTGGCTTCATCCACATACCCGGGAAGACGCACTGTTATGTTCTCTCTGCGAGCTCGAGCAACTCTTGGAGGTGTCTTGCTCCAGTAAAGTCCTTCCTTTGAAAAACATTTGTCTCCTTATCTGTGCTTTCTCCTGTTTCTGAATGCTCATCATCCGCGTATTCCGGATCTCCATGGTCACCAGCGTCAGCAACATCGTACACAGAGTCAATATCATCATCAAGATCTTCCTCTACAGCATCTTCATCTTCTGAACCAATTAGTCAAATCATCATCGCTGTGTCTGTCGTCCACACTATCGTCACTGTCACAAACTAGACGACTGATCTCGTAATTGTCTAGAAATTGTTCATGGGAGGCCATTTTTATTCAGAGTACCTACAAAAGATACTGAGTACTATTTTATAGCACATTATCACCACAAAAATGCACAAAACTAAATACAGAAAAACACGCGCAAGGCCACCTGCGGTCAAACCTGACCCCAGAGAGGGAAAATGAAATTTTAGAAAAACGGTTATCACCAACAGCACAAAACCACCATGTCGACCTAGAGGACACTTGTCGTGACAAAGTCAAGAAGGTGGGTGTCATTGTAGGATACACCAAAAAAGGTATCGAAAAAAACCCAAGGTTGGGGTCATATTTGACCCCAGGTGGCCGTTTGAGGGTTAAAAGTGTACATTTCATTAAAATCTATAGCTTCTACGTGAACAGTTTTAGATTAAAATCATTCTTAAAGTTAACTCTTCATCATTTGGTTATGAGTTAAATAATGCATTTATCTCCATTTGGAAGCGTTTCGGGTCTATTTGTTTTCTCACATCCGGAAAACAAAGTTGTTTATACATTGCCACCAAATGGTGAACAATATCTAGAAAAAAATGTGGCGTTTTCAATGATATGCTGCAACTCCCTTTTAGATTTTGCAGTTTTGAGCACAAAACAACCACACGAAGAAATGAACACAGAAGGAACCCCATTTACCTGTGTAACACGTACAGAAGCGAAATCAAGGCAGCGATGGCCTGCGCAAGGTTGATAGGTAGCGCCTGAATTGCTACGCGACCCCCAGCACTTAAGTTCTTGCCATTGGCGTGGTCCAAATTTCCAGGGGACAGCAGTACGAAGGGAAGTTTCATAACTACTCATCTGTAGGTTAAATTTGTATGTGTAGGTAACTGTGTATCTGCAGATGTACTGTCTCTATCTCTAGGTTAACTGTGATCCAGTATGTTAACTGCGTGCCTGTAGGTTAACTGTATGTCTGTAGATTAAGTGCATTCCTGTAGATTATCAGTGTCCCTGTAGGTTAACTGTGTGCCTGTAGATTGGCTGTATAACTATATATTAAATGTGTGCCTGTAGGTTAACTACCTGTCTGCAGGTTAACTATGTATCTATAGGTTAACTGTGTGTCTGTTGGTTAACTCTGTGCCTGTAGTTTAGCTGTGTACCTATAGATTAACTTGTGCCTGTAGGTTAACTGCGTGTCTCCAGGTTAACTGTGTACCTATAGGTTAACTCTATGCCTGTAGATTAGTTGTATACCTATAGATTAACTTGTGCTTGTAGGTTAATTGCGTGTCTGCAGATTAACTCTGTACCTATAGTTAACCGTGTGTCTGTTATTTTAAACTGTGTGCCTGTATGTTAACTGCGTGTCTGCAGGTTAACTGTGTGTCTGTTGGTTAAATCTATGCCTGTAGGTTAGCTGTAAACTTATAGATTAACTTGTGCCTGTAGGTTAACTGCGTGTTTGCAGGTTAACTGTGTACCTATAGTTAACCGTGTGTGTTTTTTAACTGTGTGCATGTAGGTTAACTGCGTGTCTGCAGGTTAACTGTATACCTATAGGTTAAATGTGTGTCTGTTGGTTAACTATGTGCATGTAGATTGGCTGTTAGGTTAACTGTGTGCCTTTTGGTTAAATGTATGCATGTAGATTAGCTGTATACCTATGGAATAACTGTGCCTGTAGGTTGACTCTGTCCGTAGATTTCCCCCGAACTCAAGCAGAGCCCTTTACTTCTGCCTTGCATGGCTGTGAAATGCCGGGGTTTTTTACTTTAAGGGAAGAACATAGACTGAGGTGTCTGTCAACAAAATGCAGAACAGAATATCTGAATCTGAGAGAGAGGAATAGAAAATTGTAGAAAATTACGTCAAGTATTAGTTTAAGGAATACTGCCACCAAGTGAAAGCTCAATTGCAGTAATAATAATAATAATAATAATAATGAGAACGACATTAAAGAAGTGGACTCAAGGAAACCATATAAATATTAGGCATAGAAGAAAATTTTGACATTCAGCATAAGAACGAGAACGAAAAGCTGAAGAAAGAATACTTGAGGAGACTGATATTAGTTTTGGGTACACAATTAAGTGCAAAGAATAAAATTCAAGCAATTGGATCACTGGCAGTACCAGTACTTAGATACAGTTTTGGAATTGTTAACTGGCACCAAGAAGAACTGCAAAAACTAGACCGGAAAACGAGGAAACTACTAACCATTAATGGACAGCAACACCCATAGGCTGATGTAAATCGCTTGTATATTCCCAGAAAACAGGGAGGAAGGGGCTTGATGCAGTTAGAAGCAGCCCGTGCAGTAGAAATTACAAAACTGGTGAAATATGTAGACAGGAAGGAAGACCCACTAATACAGGTTGTCAGAACACACCAACATAACACCGAGTCAGCAGTGTTACAGACAGCTAGATACCTCAAGACAGGAGTACAGAGAGAAACAAGAAAAATGAAGGACATCATAGCGAACAAAACAAAAGAAAGATGGCACGAGAAGAGGATGCATGGACAATTGCCACGTAGCTTAGATGAAAAGCTGGTGGATATTGAACAATCATATCGCTGGCTAAAATATGGCGACATTAAGAGAGAAACAGAAACTACAATAGTGGCAGCTCAAGACCAAGCAATTAGTACAAACTATTTTAAGAACAAAATTTTGAAGAAAGAAACTGAGAGTAAATGCCGGTTATGTAAATAACATGAAGAAACTATTGACCACTTAACCTTGGGATGCCCCATTTTGGCGAAGAACGAATATTCAATGAGACACGATAAAGTTTGTGCACATTTGCATTACTCAATACGCAAAGCCGTAGGGATTGGAACCGCAGACAAATGGTACACACACAAGCCCAAACCAATGTATGAAGAGGGAGATATCACTGTGTTGTGGAATCAAGCAGTACACACAGACACAGAAGTTACAGCAAATAGGCCAGATATACTAATTAAAAACAAAAAAGAGAAAACATGCACACTGATAGATGTGGCAATACCCGCAGACAGAAATGTTGTGCAAAAGGAAGCGGAA
>Ga0268261_10003508_pt1 | contig 11552 bp, 12 predicted proteins | sample TergutNc150P1_FD_190353 | JGI IMG/M metagenome (GOLD analysis project Ga0268261, IMG submission 190353) | Nasutitermes corniger P1 segment gut microbial community from laboratory colony in Florida, USA - Nc150 P1 (SPAdes) (version 2) | ecosystem: Host-associated > Arthropoda: Insects >... | reverse complement strand
TGTTCAGAGTCAGTGATGGTGAATACTGTGATGCCATATTTGGCTGGCTTGATTCAATATATTGTTGAATCTGAAGCACTTTGACACAAACGGAAGACATGGTAACACAAACATTCCTCATTCCAGTGTCATCTCTTTGTTACCAAGCAGTCTGTTAAACTTCATAATATCTGTCCGGTGGAGACTGCGAACTTGAGCACTAATTTGTGCCTCTTCTATTGATCTTTTCTCTCTGATATGCTGAAAGCTTTCTGTAGCTCTTTACATGTAAACATCACTGTATTTTATGTACCATAAAACACACCAAGATTTTAGAATGAAAATTTAGGGAAAAAATATTTTATTCACATTTTAAGCTGTTGCTTGTGATGCAGTTTGTCACCTCCACCTTCAGGGCATGCCATCTTGCAATGTGTGTAGGGAAAACTGTCTGTTTTTCTCTGAATTTTTAATTCTTCCTCTTGCCTTCTGCATTCACATATCACTTTCTTGGTTAGAAGTGGACCAAAATGACTTTCACTATTCATGGTTTGTGACTTTTCCTCAATTTGGAATTATGTTCACTGACATAACATCATCAAGGAGCAACATTATGTACACTGTAGGTGTTTTTTCAGATTTTATTTAGTTCTTGCTTGGATTCCATTTTGTGTACATTTGTCTCAAGTTAGCTTCATTTCCTGATGATTTTTTTGTTCTTTGTCCTTCCATTCTTCCAGCCTATTCACAATTTTACCCCTATCCATTATTATGTGCTAAAATGTTATAAGCAAATGAAAGCTTTTAATGGGAGTGAAAAATACTGAAATAAAGTACATTGACAGGTTTGTTTGCATGGATTGTAGTAGTAGTATGTATTGTATTGTAATGTATTTTTATTTAGTCCAAATATCATATAAATGATAGTAGACACGTCAGTCTGTAATATATTTTGAACACATACGAGATATTTCCTAAAGCCTTTTAAATATTATTAACAAATAATTCCACATAAAACTGACTATTTATTCGAATAAAACAACCAACTAGATGCAACAATCAATCATAAAATTTATTGCCCTGTCATACAGATACTGCTCAACATGTTTCGGGCATTACAATGCCCATCATCAGGAGCCTGTGAAACTGCCGTTGCAGCCTCTGGTTTCCGTATGAAAGTGGAGGTGGAAGTGTTCTCACAGCTGAGAACACTTCCACCTCCACATTCATATGGAAACCAGAGGCTGCAACGGCAGTTTGACGGGCTCCTGATGATGGGCATTGTAATGCCCGAAACATATTGAGCAGTATCTGTACGACAGGGCAATAAATTTTACGATTGATTGTTGCATCTAGTTGGTTGTTTTATTCGAGTGATTGAAGATGCATGGAACCACAAACCTTAAATTGACTATTTATATTTTGTATAATTAAGAGTCAAATATATATCGAAGGTAAATCACTAGGAAGACACAAATTCTTCCAATGAGTAAAAAGTGTGAAGAAGAAGGAATAGTTTTAAGTCTTTCTTAAAGGCCTTATTATTGTCTATTTCTTTTATAAATCCAGGCAGATTGTTATATACTTTAGTGCCCATATTGTTATATACTTCAGTGCCCATATTGTTATATACTTTGGTGCCCATATTTATTACACTCTTTTTGTGTATTTCAGTTTTATGCAGTTTAACATGGATATCCATATGTGTGTTAGCAGGGTTGAAATGTGTCACACCATGCCAACAGCTAATGAAGTAATGTGGTAGATTATTATTGTTTTTTGCATGAACACTGGAGAGTGAAATAAGAAGTAGGGTTATAATTGTGTAGTTGTCCAAACCACTGTGTTAGATAATAAAAACTTATCTTTTGTGCATTTGTAGCTCCTTCTGAAGTGCGTTTGCTTATGGTAACGTTATCAACTTCAACTGCTTTGACTGTTGTTTGGAACATGCCAAGTGAACCAAATGGAAACATCAGAAAATATCGTGTTAGCTACCAGGTATTTTCCTTATGCATTTTATGCTTCTCTGAACACACTTTTAAGCTCAGGTTTTACTGTATTTTTCAGTTTTTCTAAACATTATGGGACTCCGTAGTTATTACAACTTGCAGTTTAAAATAAATGAGAGGTTTGTATTTTATGTTGCAATTACATTACAAATTATATTTAACACAGTATGTTTGTTTTGCTTCAAGTGACCAGAGATTTTCAAAATTATAATTAAAGTAACCATTGGAACTTGGAAAGAAATGAGCCATACCTAAACTTACAGTGGAAACATTGGATATTATGTTTGTTTCACAGATGAAATTTGTGACTAAACAGGTTCTAGTTAATATATCTAACAATCTATTCAGGCCAGTTGTGAATGCTTGGCACTGGTTGCTATGTTACGGCAGTAAACACCAATAAAAATGTATAGAGATAGTGGCATTCTGCAGGTGGTGGCATCATTTACTGCTGTACGTGAATGGGGATGGAGAAAGAAAGAAAGGGGAGAAAAAGTTTTGTAAATATGTAGAATATGGCCCTGTTTGAAAAGCTAATAATTATTTTGTGAAGGATCTTCCAGCATTTTGTGGAACCTGATGGTTTCTTATCACTTTCACAGAGATCTACTGCTTGGCCCATTCCAGGCACAATTGAATTTATTCTACACACTCTTCAAGTTTGCCTAGAACAGGCCACAAAGGCCCAGAGGGAGAGTATAGATTTAGCTCTACTCTTTCTTGAACCTTGGCGCTAGATGGGGTTGGGTGGTCAACTCCATGCCCTGGCCGCTTTACCCCCAGGAAAGACCCGGTACCCATTGTAGAGGAGGCTGGGTGGGCCCCAGGTCTGGTCTAGAAGGGTGTGGAAAATCTCGCCTCCACCAAGATTCAATCCCCGGACCCTCCAGCCTGTAGCTAGTCGCTATACAGACTATGCTATCCTGGCCCACCTACACACTCTTATGCTACTTAAAATATTTAATAATATTATTGTCCCATCTGTGCACAGGTTCTTCATATGGTGTTCCTCTACTTGTCTGAACAAAGCTTTTCCTTTTTCCTAGAGTTTACTCTATTCATTTAAATATGTTGCTGAAACATCTCAAATAAAGCAGCACTTAAAAGTATGTATTTTGAACTCTTGGATGTTTGACTTGAAATTGCATCCACTTCACCAGGCATACTGCCCACCATTACATACTGATGCTGTTTTTCTGTACATAAAGTTACAAATGCTTAAAGAATGAGTAACCTTAATTTTCACAATCATTGTCTGTTTAAATGGGTAAATATGTAAGGAGAGGCAGGATAAAACATATGGAAGTTCTTCATATTGTCCACAATACTAGCTCATGTTGGCTCAGGTGAACTGTGGAAGTCACTCCATAAGAGTGTGTAGCAAGGCAGGTGCCTGTTTATGCGGTTTTATGGCCAACTTTCAACTTATGAACTGGACAGAACACAGAAATATTCTGTCAGCAAAAAGAAATAGATAATGGCCAGTTTTCTCTAAATACTTTTCTCTCAGAAGTGCACATATTTCTTAAATTATCTTAGTGTTTATAGTTTAACATCCTGTATTTTTATTCTTTTATCCTTAATAAGGCAGTTATGTAAGATTGTGAAGTTATTAATAATTTTTTTTATTAATTTAAAGTCATGACAAGATTCTCAAGTGTTCAGTAAAGTCAATTAACTGTTGTTCCAAACAAATTTATAATAATGTTTGTGTTCAGTCGTTCAGTATCACTCTGATAACTGAGCTGTTATTAAGAATGTCTCATCAACATACTTTTCTCCTGATATATTTGCATGTTAATGAGCTTGTGGCAATAAGGTTACCTGCTGGAATATTGATGGGGACATTTGTTGCCATAAGTTTTGGACAGGAATTACTGCATTTTTGTGTGGTTCTATATTAGTGTATATATCATACCCTTTTTTTTGGTCATCTCTCTAAACTTTACAGACATATTTGTTCCTTTCAGCATAATAATTACATTTCCTGCGGAAATGCAAGCAAGTCAAATGATATGTCCAAGGGAGAAGCCACTACAAACAGCACATCTGTTATACTGAATAACTTGTTGCCATACTCCTGGTACAGAGTTGAAGTAGCAGCATATACTGTGCAGTTTGGCAGAGCTGCTGTGGTTTATGGATATACAATGTGGTCAGGTAAGCTGTTTTGAAACATGTGGTGTTATATTGTAGGGTAGGAAGATATCCATGTTAACTGATTGTAGATGTGTAGATATCATAATTGCAGGTAGAGAAAAGAGGGAGAGAATATGTGTATGAGTGTGTGTGTGTGATGGTGCATGTCTTGGTGTGGTAGGGTAAGTGGTTAGGTGAGTGGTGGTACTGTGGGATACTGTAGGATTGCTTACCAAGAAACAATCACAGTAAAACACATATAATGTTATTTATCAAAGTCTTAAAAGTCATACAGTAATGTGTTATAAGTTGCGGCTGCAAAGCCGTGATTACAGTGTGTCTGTGGTGAAGCGGCTTGGCATTGGTGCACTTGTTGGCAGAGCTGGTTTATTTGTGGGCCGAGTGCTGCTAACAGCATGCTCGGCTGAGCAGTTTTGTGCTGGTCCACGAGGCAGTGTGGCCAGGCAGTTGAACGTTGTTTCTTGATGTTTCAAAGCTGGTTATTCCTTTCTTCATGTGTACTCCTTGTGTAGTGGGCTGCGAATGTTCACAGCCAAGCCAAGCCAAGCCAAAGTGTTAAGTGGGGATGGAGACATGCACGAAGCACAAGTTGACGTCCCCCTGTCTGTTAGTCATTCCTGCGTTTGACCACATCGCTGGGCTCTATAACAGACACCTTAACTCTAACAAGGGAATATGCTAACGCTAACGATTTTGAAGTCAGGCTGAGGGCCTTTACTGGTTTTGCCAAAGACTAGTGCCTAGGTGGCATAAACTAATTATGGAAGGGGTAAACTTTGGTTGGGTGGCTGTCTGGGTTCTGAGCCCAGACTGGCTCAGTCACAAAAGCGACTTTTGTCAGGCGCTTAGGTGAAGCCGCCGCGCCTGGGGAAGGGAGTGCGGGCCGTGCCCCGACTTTCCATCATATACCCTGGCATTTGCCTTACAACTGAGGAAAATCACGGAAAACCTCAGTCAGGGTAGCCGAAAAGCGCTCGGCTGATCAGAGTCGAACGAGATTCGTTTGGTCGACTTGGCCACTGCGGGCGATGGCCTCGACTGGCCTGCTGGTTCCTGCCGCCCTTGGCTCACGTGTCAGGCGACGGAGTCGGCCATCGGTCAGTGTAAGTATCTGCCGAGTTCCCGTACAAGTGTGTTCACCACGTCAGCTAAATTTGAGTCGAAGCTTGCAGTCAGGGCTCTGATGTGGTCGGCAAACAGCGGAACACCCAGGTCCTCGTGTATCTGCCTGTTACTTACGTACCAAGAGGCACCAGTAGCAAGGCGAAGACACTTGGATTGCAACACCTGTAGCCTCCGGACATGGGGGCGGGCAGCGGACCTCCACGCGGGGTACGCATAATCCATCATGGGGCGGGTGAGCTGCTTATATAGCAGAACTCCGTTCCTGACGGAGAGAACACTCTTCCTATTCAGGACGGGACCCAGCATACCCATCCTTTGAGTAGTCCTCTTCCTGACCTGATCGATGTGAGGCGACCAGGTGAGTCGTGTATCTAGGGTTACCCCTAGATAACGACTTGTGTCGACCCATTCGATTGGTTCCCCGAAGAGTGTTACTGGTCGGGGTTGGATGAATCGCCGTCCGGCACGCGCGAAGATGATAGCGGTGCTATTAGAGACATTACTGGCGATTCTCCATTCACTCGACCACCTTTGAAGGTTGCTGAGGTATGACTCACGTTAGCTGACGAGCAGCGTCGACTTGGGGGACGTGGCTATGATGGCCGTGTCATCTGCGTAGAGAGCTAACTCGACGTGGTGCGAGGGTGAGGGCATGTCATTGACATACAGACTGAAGAGGACAGGGGAGATAAACCCACCCTGAGCTACACCAGCCCGCATGCCACGACGAGATGACGTGGCCGTCTGGAAGGACGCTTCGAACGTCCGACCCCGGAGGTACGATAAGATTGTATGGACTATATAAGACGGGACGTTTAGGAGCGTTAACTTGTAAAGGAGGCCATTGATCCAGACAGTATCGAAGGCTTTGGCTCCGTCGAGGAAAACTGCGCCTGTTAGCCTCTTTTCGCCGAAGTTCCTGGTTTCTCTTTCAACTAGGCCGGCCAGCAGCTAGGAGTCTGAACCCAAACTGCTCGTCTCGCATCAGTCCGCGCTCGCTTACTTCATGTAAGATCCTAGCTAATAGGATCTTATCAAATAGTTTACCAATCATGTCCAAGAGACTAATGGGTCGATAGGATGATGGTAGTGCCAGATCCTTTACTGGTTTAAGGATTAGACGCCACCCGAGCGTTCTTCCACAAGGAAGGGAAGTGATGGGTGATGAGAATTGCGTTGAAGATCTGGATCAGGAGGGATACCGCTCGCTGGAGAAGATGCTTCAAGGCTCTGTTCGGTATAGCATTTGGGCCAGGGTCTTGCCGACCTTGGGACCCCTGATGGCTTCCCGAACCTCGTCAGGGTTGGTTAACTTGGGTTTGCTGGCAGGGGTCAGAAAGTACGACCTCAGTGTCACGTCAACCATCTCAGTACGTGCTGTGACCGAAGAGTCGGCCACCGGCTGAAACTAAGTCTCCAGAATGTCAGTAGGGGCTTCGGCTTTCTCAGAGTCTGAGAGAAAGATTCCCCCGGGGTGACCAGGGGGAGACGGAGTAGGAAATCTCATCACCCGCTTGGTCATCCTCCACAGCGATTGGTCTTCGGGATCGAGGGATTCGTATGTGGCACTTCACTGGTCGTTCCTCCACTCGTTGAGCCGGCGGGTCACCGACCTCAGTAGGCGGTTGACCTCAGCTCTCAGAACGGGGTCCCTGGTGCCCTGCCACTGCTTCCGCAGCCGGTTCGTCAGGCGTATTTCATCCGGAATGCCTGCCTGTATCGGAGGCCGTGGGTCGCCACGCGGGCGACACTTGGGAGTAGATGCCGCCAGAGCCTTCAGGACGGCGCCGGAGAAGTTCTCAACGCACGTGTCGATTGCCATCCCATTGTGTAATTCCGGGTCGAACGGAATTTGATCTTCCAAGTGAATTTGGAAGTTGGCCCAGTCAGTGCGCCTGAAATCAGGGCGATCCAGTGGGTTCTGGTAGGATAAACGACACGTAGTGTCAATGAGTACCGGGAGGTGGTCTGAGCTTAGCGCAGAGCACGAAGTCATATACACCGGGGATGTGAGTTTCTTGGTTATCACGATGTCCAAGACATCGGGAGTAGCCAAGGGGTTGTATGGGTTAGTGGTTGGGTGTCTGGTCCAACGATCAGACAGGAGTTCTCGCCGGCATAATCACGCAGGAGTTTCCCCCGTCTTGTGCTCAGCTACGAGTTCCAATCCATGTGTTTGGCGTTGAGGTCGCCGGCCATCAGGACCGGCAATCCCCGCTCAAACAGGCGTACAGGTCCGCTCCGATCAGTGGGCGGGAAGGCTAGAGGTAAGCCGCAAAAATTTTCACCGGTTTTCCGGCCATTGTGACCTGAATGGCAGTAGCCTCCAAGTGGGAAAGGCCCGGAACGGGCACTGAGTGGTGAACTATACCACGGCGGAATGGGATGGCTGTGCCGCCCCCTGCTGTCAGTCTGTCCTGGTGCAGACATAATTGGCAAGCCGGAAGGCTTGACCAGGATTAAGGAATGTCTCACTTAAGAGACAAATATCGACACCGTGCTGGTTGAGAAAATGCTCCAGTTCAAGCTTTCTGCCACGCACTCCGTCCGCACTCCAGCAAGCGAGGCGCAGGGGTTTAGCTCGCTCCGTCCCCCTAGGGCGTGTTGCCATATTCGGCCACGAACAGGATAACGGTCTTCAGGACGGCCCGTGGGCGTGCTGCCCCTGTGAGGAGGAGGAGATGGACGTTAGAAGCCGACGAGTCACCTCCACACACGCATGGAGGGGAAGGTGGTCGAGGAGATCAGAAATTTCTTTGCGTGGGGAGGCGGAACTTTGGGTTGGGACCACCAGGTTGGGGATTGTGGGTTTAGCGGCCGCGGTTTTGACACTAGCGGCTGTTTTCTTCTTCGGCTTCCCAGCAGCCGGCCCAGGGGATGCTGTGGTTTTGGGCTCAGGCTTCTGAGGCCCGGCCGTCTTCCTGGTGGCTGTCACTTTAGGCTGCTCGGACGCCTCCGTGACCGGCGGAGGAGGGGGATTTGGATTAGGGGGTGATGTGGTAGTGGCCTTGACAACACACCCCCCTTGGACGTCGTGATTCCACCCCTCGCCCAGGTCCATCTGCTCGGCAGAGGGCTCGGCCTGCTGGGCTTTCGGAGCGGCAGGGTGGCCTGTGGCGGCGCTCTTTAGCCACGATCGGGTGCCTGCTTTACAAGAGCGGCCTTCGCTTCTTTCCACTTCACACAGCCCCGGTAGTTCGCCGTGTGGTTTTCCCCGCAGCCATAGCACTGGGGCTGTTCCCCCAGGATAGAGCAACCACTGGAGAGATGGGAGCCCCCACACGCGACGCAGTGTGTCCACAGTTTCGCTGCGTGTGTCCAAAGCGGTGGCAGCCCTTGCATTGCAATGGACCTTTCGGGGACACATACGATTCCACCAACACTCGCAAGCCACAGAGTTCGGTGAGAGATTGCACTTTTGACACCTCAGGGCCTCGCACCACTGATACAATGAAGTGGGGGCTGGGAGGGCGGTCCTTGGCGGGGTCCTGGTCGTTACGGCTGGAACGCAGCGAATGGTCACAGCCAAGCCAACCCAAGCCAAGTCAAAGTGTTAACTGGAGGTGGAGACGTCCCCCTGTCTGTTAGCCATTCCTGCGTTTGACTGCATCGCTGGGCTCTATAACAGACACCTTAACTCTAACAGGGGAATATGCTAACGCTAATAAATTTTGAAGTCAGGCTGAGGGCCTTTATTGGTTTTGCCAAAGACTAGTGCCTATGTGGCATAAACTAATTATGGAAGGAGTAAACTTTGGTTGGTTGGTTGTCTGGGTTCTGAGCCCATACCCAGATATTACCTGTTCTGTGTCAATATATACTGTCTCTGATGCTATTTATTATGGATTAACCAAACAATTTTCAGGCAGTTTCAGAAGTTCATGGAATACATACAAGAAGTAAAAATCAACTTTTCGTTCCAAATGCAAACCTCACAAGTGTTCAAAAAGGAATTACCTACTCTGGTATCAAAATATATAATAGTTTGTCCAACAGTGTTTTAAGCCTTGAGAATGTTAGGAAATGATTTAAAAGTGAATTACACAAGTGTGTTTTAGGTAACTTGTTTTACTCTTTCAAAGAATTCCTGGAGTTTAGATGAGATAAATAACTTGATAAATTATTTCTGTTTGTGATTTTGTTGTATTGTTATTATTAATTTATGCACAGTATTGATTCTGGAGACTGTAAATTTGACATTGTTTATTGTATTGTGCCATGTTGTTTTGTCTTGTGTGTTACGTATTTCCTGACAAGTTTCATGTTCGACTGTTGTACAACAGAATTCGTGGACCTACAAAATGATATGTATGTATGTATGTACAACAGCCACATGCATGTACATACTGATGCCATAAACCTGTATCTCCTCAGTAGTATTAGATGACAATTGACCTCCAGTTAAACACTTTTTCAATTGTAATAAGAAGAGCAATAATAGTTGCTAGAATTTATATTAGTATTTTGGTTTTATATTTGTTCTAAAAGATCTTGTGCATTTCAAATCCAAAACAGGAGCTGTATAAGCTTGCACAAGACTATAGAGATATAAATGTGGATTGCATTAAAGACTTGCAAAGTTAACATAGGTTTTAATTTTGTCCTGTGTGCACTTCTTTGACTCGTGGTTTTCACTTGACTTGCTTCTTGTTCACAGGATTCTGCAGTCTGTGCACATTTTTAATGGTGTGGTATCTTTGTACATAATTATTCCATTCTTCATTATTTTTTAGTTTTCACTCTTGCTTTGATAGTAACCTTCAGAATGATGTGGATGGTATATGGTAAGTAAATGTTACCAGTTTTTATCTTTAAATTAAACCGGGCAGTAGATCGCATTAACTGGTTGATATTTGTATTCCAGATATTCCACAAGTTTGTCCAGAACCTGCTGAGAAAACAGTGGACACACACAAAAATTGGACTCAATTATACTGGAGTCCACCTAAAGATTGTACTTCTATAAAGGGTCCAATTGAAGGATATACTGTGACATTACAGGCATTAAGTCCATGGGTCAATACAACTCTGCCTATGCCAGTTGTGCAAGGATCTGAAAATAAACCTTATGCCAGATGTGAAAACTTAACACCATACACAGAATACAGTGCCTCTGTGTTTGTTAAGGGACCAAATGGCAAGACAAACCCAGCTCTGCCATACAGTATTAACTTCACAACATTGCCAGATGGTGAGTGTGAAAAGTTGACGTAGTGAATAATTAGTGATTTTGTTAATATGATGATGAAGATCATGAAGCTGTATCTTACATTTGAAGATGGACATCTCATTCCACACTCAAATAAAACACCCAACTAGATGCAACAATCAATCCTAAAATTTTACGATTGATTGTTGCATCTAGTTGGGTATTTTATTTGAGTGATCGAAGATGCACGGAACCACAAACCCTAAAAATATCATTCCACAATTATGCAAGCAGTAACTTAGCTATAGGTGTAATACAAAATTAGTGCCACATTATTTGCAATTGAGTGCATTATAATATTATATAATAAAATTTGTTTTGTACTTGTGTTATTTCAGTGTAATATTTTTGGTACTGTTGCAGTGTATAAATTTAACTTCAGATACAGAAACCCATAATTGGTTCACAAATGTCATTATTATGACTACTGTTTGTTGTTGTTGTTATTGTTCTCCTCCTCATCCTCCTCCTCATCTTCTTCTTCTCCTCCTTTTCTCCCTCTTTTTCTTATTTCTTTTCTTCTTCTTTTTCTCCTCCTCCTTTTTATTTCTTATTCTTCTTTTCTCCTTCTTTGTCTACTCCTCCTCCTCCTGCTTCTTCTTCTCCTCCTCCTCCTCCTCCATTTTCTTCTTCTTCTTCTCCTCCTCCTTCATCATCGTCTTATTCTCCATTTTTCTTCTCCCTCTTCTACTTTTTCTTCTCTTCTCTTCCTTCTTCTTCTTCTTCTTCTTCTTCTTCTTCTTCTTCTTCTTCTTCTTCTTCTTCTCCACCTCCTTCTTATTCTTCTTCTCCTTTATCTTCTCTTCCTCTTTCTCCTCCACCACCTCCTCCTCCTCCTCCACCATTGGTACTACATCCCTGGGAATGACTTGAACTCCTTAGTGAGCTTCAACTAACCCTGTCTTGACTGCACGTTAACCCTTTAAACCCCGAATTAAATACCATCTGCTATTTGCTGGCATTATTAGGAGCTCACTATTTTCTCCACGTTAGCAGGATAAGGGTTAAATTATTAACCTTTAGGCGACTAATGTCATATATATATATGGAGCACCCATTCTTGATGT
>Ga0268261_10003507_pt1 | contig 11552 bp, 12 predicted proteins | sample TergutNc150P1_FD_190353 | JGI IMG/M metagenome (GOLD analysis project Ga0268261, IMG submission 190353) | Nasutitermes corniger P1 segment gut microbial community from laboratory colony in Florida, USA - Nc150 P1 (SPAdes) (version 2) | ecosystem: Host-associated > Arthropoda: Insects >... | reverse complement strand
ACAACAATTTATATTTTACAAATAGAACCAGCTGTAACATAACATCTTCAACTAATAAATCAAGAAGATATTTACACATAATCGTGAGTTGCTGTGGACTTGAATTTCAATTCTTAAGTGTTCCAACACACTCAAGGCTTCCCTCACGGTCAACGTGCTCCTCATTCTACGTTCCAAACCCACCTTCGCCTTTGGGATACAACACTTTGTCCATTTTCCGGAATGTAACTAGAGTGAGAACTGACAGGCGAAAGTCGAACCGCTCATAGAAAAGTCTTTTCCAGTGCCCTTTTTTATCGCCAGTCCCAAATGGACTGTCCTGGTAGCGAACCCGTGAACTGGTCGCCTGAGCTGAGGCACCACCGTGTTCAGTATCGCCAGGATGCAGGATTCAGTTGTAACAAAACAGCTGTAAAATTGGAAAAGTCACATGGCCGAAAGACTGCTTATATAAGGTCTCTGCTCTGGAGAGGTATTTACGAAATTATGCTACAGTAAACATTCAATATACTGGAATTATTGAAAACCACAGTAACAGTACTTTACGACGGTACGTATGTGGTAGAGCCGGGACGTCAGATTTACACTGTAGACTACAGGGATGCAATTGCGACAGTGGCACAGATTTTTCCGATGTCACTGCCCACACCGGTTCTGGGGACCACCCATCCTTAAATCTAATGGATATCGAAGACTCTTCGCCTGTCGGTATCGTAAAGTATGAAGCTGTCCTTTCACCCCAGATCTGGTGTCACCATAAAGAATGCTTAGTGATATGCCTCCTTACCCCCAGACGTCTTTACTGCGTGGCGCTTGGTTAGAAAGAAACTAGTACTTTTACGAGGAAACGTTCTGGATTGATTATATTTAATTTTAATGTGTGCCACACCCGTTGTGTCAGTATAAATATATCAGTAAAACAATTAGCCCGTACACAACACTTTATTATGGTGATCTAAAAAAGATGCATCAGGCTTCGTATTTCAGAAGCACATAAAGAGGAAATTATATAACAATAGCCATACATTTGGCAATAAAACTTAAGGGCAAGATCTTGTCCTCACATATTGTGTTTGTAGAATAAAATTTAGGAGACTTTTTACCATACGAGTATGTAAAAGTATTGTAAAATATTATTAGTTGGGATAAAGTGTAGAGTTCTTAAAATTGGAGATAAAATTTCCCAGAATTGGTTGTAGATAGGCCACGTGGGTGATTAAAGACGAGAGTGGGGCGCTGATCGTTCGCTGATAATACATTTGTATAGTGGTATCTGTAGCAAAGTAGTGCATTGTAGTAAAACGTACATATAAGAAGATATAAGGTTGAAGGAAAGTGAGAAGAGGAATATCTGTAGGATATTATACTGACATTGATGTGCCACTGTGTATAGTTCCGTGGAAATACAATGTAAGTTCGTCAAATATGGTATTGACGATGCATAGAGTGGATCACTATTAATCACAAGCGTAGCTTTTTTAGATAACCATAATAAAATTTTGTGTATATACTGATTGTTTCATTTATTTTGGACGTCATGTATTGGACCGTTATGGGCCGACCCACATGTTTTGTTGCAGACCGCTAATACTAGATTTTACTGAAATTCATTGAGTATTTTTTGAGATGAAACATGCCGACAGACACGACCTGTCTCATACTTCATGCAGTGTGTGAAGAGACGTGCGTTTTATCTCGTGTCATCTCTCGAGCTGGTAGTTTTTCGTAGGAAAAATGTTCAGGGCCTCATTTTGGACGGGAAGGCGTAGGCAGATAAGGGAGAAGATTGACGTGACATCTGCACACAAAGAGGTGGGTTCATGGCCTTTGACATCGCTCGGTGACGTGTGACGTGTATATCCACGGGAAGAAAGTGGTTTTATCAGTTTGTCATTCGTTTTGTACTCCGGAAATGTATTGGGATTCTAATTATGCCATATTGGACTAGTTCGTGTGTCGTAGCCTCCTTACAAGCGAGTATAAGGTGCCCCAACAGCTGTATAGCAAAATGTCCCCAAAACTGTACATTTCGTTTCACTTTTAGTCATGCCATACAAACGTACTGGTGTCTTGAGAATGCTGCATTTAGGCTTCTTGTCATTAGCTCAGGACGGCTTGTTTAATGGTTGGCTAATGTTGACTGAGGTCTACAAAATAAAGTGCAAAATATTCAGTAGTATAGGGTGTTTCCCCCCTGCTTTAACGCTAAGCGGCCGCCCGACGCTCCTCTAGCTTTACGTCATAACCCGAGTCTAGGGAGGAGTCGGTGAAGGAAGAGGGAAAAAGACTCTTTATGATAATAACCCTTATAAAGTCTAATAAAAGCTCACCATTGTTACAGCAGATGCTGAACAATGTTGCTCTCCTGGCCGAATGCACCGGCAGAGCACGTTATTTACTTTCTGGAGTTTCTGGCCGTAAATTGCTGAAATCAAACGCCGTGCACTCATCGCACACCAAACGCCAGTTTTTTCGTCATGAAGAGGGGGTTCTTGAGTAAGGTCTGGATTTTCTGCACCCCATTACCGGTTCTGAGAACTCACCTCCGCGTAAAGAAAACTCAAGACTCTTACGAGAAACACAAAGTGTGGATCAACTCCATCGTGTACAGAATGAAGAAGCCGACTACAAAAGTGTATTCTTGCAAAAGGATCATGTTCCTTCAAAGCATGAACTACCATTGCCTTACACGGTCGGAGGTCTAACAGTTTTGTGGTCTTTCGTCCAGACGTTTTCGAAACACTCCTTTCCTGAGCTCAGAAATTTTCGTCGACATTTTACAGCAGATTTATTTGAAACACAGCTAAACTAAAAATACACGCGGTTCAACAGTGTATATGAGTGGAAGCATGCTGTTACGTCACTGAATAACTGAGAAATCTATTTACCGGCGACAAACCCGATGATTCTTAGCGCAAGTCACCGGCAGCTGAAGTTACATTCCTGTGTGAAAAGAGCGCGAGAGTGCTTACATGGCCGCGTAATTAGGCGCGGTTTGTAGCCCCTACATTCTCATGATTGAACACCTTGTGCGTTTTATTGGTGAGGAAGTTTAAAAGTTAGTGTATAAAACAGATCCTCACACTCTGGAAGAAATAAGAAACAACATCGGCCATGAGATTTCAACAGTTTCTGGGCAAGCGCACCAGCGAGGAAACAGTGTCTTTCGCAGTACTGAGCGCATTCGGTGAGGAGGGCAACATTTTTAAACCCTGCTGTAGCACTGGCGAGTTGTTATTAGACCTTCTAAAGGTTATTTTCACAGCTAATCCTTTTCTCGCTTCCTTGACCGAATGTTGAAACTTCCGAGACTCTGCGTACGACGTAACAATAGTGGAACGTCGGGCGGGTGCTTATCAAACAAAAAGAAACACCCTGTATAAGTGGCCAGAGTTTGAATCCGATCACTTTTTTCTCATGGCGAGGTTAAGACTGCCTGGAACTGAGTACTGTATTTCCTACTGCCGTGATCATTGGTTGTTGCTAGGTGGAATCACGACTCCAGTAATTGATTACTGTAGGACCAAGAACATTTATGTTGGCTTAAAATTAAGTGGTTTATCAGAAAGTCGTACCAGTGGATTGGTATTGTCGTAATCTAGTTGAGTTTGTCTTTATAACCGGTTTCTTCGTTATTCGTGTTAATATTATCCCGGTTGTATGCCTAGGACTCACGTAATCTATTAAAAAACTCAGACCAGTGCGTATTCCTTTGAACAATACCGTCTCGTAGGGAATGAATCTGTGCAGTCTGATAGACGTGTTCGGACATTGTAGACGAAACTTATACCAGACTACACGGCGTCAGTCTCAGAATACAGATGTCTTCGTTTTCACGAACATGAGAACTTCAGATCTCACATACGCATCTTTTTGATACATTTTCCCCTAGATGTCGAGCATGCTGGTGTAGCACGGTGTTCTTTATCCCGTATCCTCCTACTTCTGTGTTTCATGTTTTATATTATCGCTTCCGCAGGGGACAATTTTCAGCACGTCGGGGGCTTCTTCATGGTACATTTTCTCTTTCGATGTACTCGAACACATTTCAGCTAACAAAAGTTTCTATGTACAGTAGAACGCCACGTATATGGATTAATTAAGACGGCGAGCCATCCGGATATGCAGTAGATCAGGACAATTGGATTTTTCTTTCAAAATAGGCTGAATTGGCGGTTGAAGTTCGACTGTTACTATTTACAGTATGTACCTGCGTCTAAACATTTCGACTACGCCTGGTATGAAGTTCTAGAAGCCAAAACACTGCGCTGTACGTGGTCCGTTAACGCAATTTCAAGGCAGGTTAGTTGTGTAGAATTCTCGTCAAATTTACCCGAAGGGCCAAGCCGATCCGGATAACCAGCGTCCTGATTAAGTGGAGTTCTCTTGTACACAAACAAACAAACAAACAAACAAACACACACACACACACACACCATGGTAATGTTACTACCAGTTATGAAAACATTAGCCTTTTCATCACTTCGTTGCCGATGCGAACGTAATACAACAGTAAGAAATGGAACGATGCAGGAAGAGGGAACTGATAAATTTATGCGTAACAGGAAACTAGCTGTTTATTCGCTGCCTCTTCGGCCTTTACTGCGATTATGGGTGATATGCTGGCGGACGTAATAGTGCCGATAGCCTTGGATAGGCGTGCGACGCGCGTTCTGACACAACGCGCTTTTTCACGTTAAGCTGATATTTTGTAATATTCACTTCTATGTATGTACAGACTAAATAAACAGCATGTGTGTTGTTATGTGTTCGTGTGGTTTGTAAATGGTAACTAATCTGGAAAGCGCTTGTTCTGTTAGCCTATTTTACTTACTAGAAGGGAAATGAAGGTTAATTCACACACACATACAGGACTGGACTGAGACTGTGTTTTGACTGGACTGAGGCTGCGTCGTGTCGCGCACACGTATCCAGGACTGGACTGACAGTGTGTCTTGACTAGACTGAGACCGTCATGTCGCGCCAATTCACAAACAGGGCTGTACTGAGACCGTACTGTGCCGGACCTTGGCCAACATGAAAGTCGGCGCGGTAGCTGGAAAAGGCCGAAAAGCTCCGACTCTGTTTGGATATCTGAAAGATGAACAAAGATTTCCCATATTTGAGTATTTCGAAATCAAAAGAGTCGAAATGACTTCGGCGTAGTGATTGCAACGAAGGCTAGAGGATGTAGATTGCGTGTCGGTTTGCTCTCTAAATAACATCACCTGTGCATTTGTGGAAGAAAAGGCAATGTAACATTCTTATACCTTGTGATTCTGATACTAATGATTTCAGACTGAATGAAAACCGTACCACTCCGAAATTAGAATGGCATAATTCTTTATTGAGCCGGGGTTACATTGCATTAGGGCAGGCCAGGCGAACCTATGGGACGCGGCATTTACTGCTGTCCCCAATTATTTTTTATTTCCTTTGCCAGACCATTTTCTTTATATTGTGAAGAAAGTTTGCATATACAGGGTGTCCCGGGGGAATGTGCCAGACTTCGGGATAATGTTCCTTACGCTAAAGTACACCAATATAACCCAAAACACCTATATCCGAAGTTAAACGGTTACGGAGATAATGGCTAGAGAAGTTTGAAAGTATGACAGCTGTTACACACTTATTGGGTATCAAATACATATTAAAACTGGCAGGAATATGTGGTTTCTGTAATGTTAATATCTGTACGTAACATCTAATTAACATCTGAGTGACATAAAGCCATTTAATTAAATTACATAAATACTTGCACTAATGTCGTAGTTGTCCTTAGGGTTCCAAGAACTTTACATGGCTACACTAAAACTCCGGACATTCGGGGGAGATAACATCCCAGTCGTATCGTTTTCAGAGAAGCCGCTAACAAAAATGTTTTTGATTTCTAATTCCTTATCTGGAGTCTGTTATGACTTGTGTTGTGTCGTTTCTGGCTCCAGTGTACCTCGTAGTCGTAGCCTACACGTCACGCGAAACAGATACAGTACGTGGAACCGCAAGAAGACCACACCTCTCGCCATTATCCGTAACCGTTCAACTTCGGATATAGGTGTTTTGGGTTATATCGGTGTACTTTAACATAAGGAACAGTCTCCCGAAGTCTGGCACATTCCCCCTGGACACCCTGTATAGGTAGTTATGCTACAGTCATGCCCCAACATAGCGTAGGGTTGGCGGTGGAGGTAAATATGTAGGGGTGACGACGGAGGTACCCTGAAGAAGGCATCATAGATTGAAGTCGAAACACAAGTGAGGTTTGTGATAGTCATCTAAGGGTCGCGGACGTTAGGTTGGTACCCCTGAATTCGACTCCACCGCTTCCTCTAAAACGTGTCTGGTATGTACTCCCAAGCTCCACCGCTTCCCTCTGAAACCGTTAATTGGTAGTGTATGTATTTTAAGATTCCATGACGTGGCAGTGCCGTCGTATTTTTTGATATACCCCTACGCCCAAGCTCCACCGCTTTCTCTAAAGCTAAACTAACCCTTTGTAATCTAACTTAACCTAACCCTCCGTAGTGGTAGGTAATGGATGTATTTTAATATTCCATGACGTAGCAGTGCCGCCGTATTGTTTGGTATAATCTAAAAAATTATTATTAAACGACTTGCCATCTTAGTGATTGGTAAAAGCTTGACCGTCCCTGCATGCCTGATAGGTTTTGTTTCAATAATAATTCATGACATAGTAGTGCCATAATTTTGTTTGGTATTTATTGGTAATGGATGCAACGCATGATATATCAGTCTCTAATTTGAAAAAATTAAGAATGCCTCTAACATAACAGATGAATGTAATTTTTTTGAATGTATCTATAAAATTGTGTTATTGGTGTTTGGTAGAAGTTCCCCCGTTTCTCCATGCCAGATAGTTTCTATTTTAATAATATTCTATGACAGCAATGCCATCGTATTCCCAAGCTCCACCGCTTCTAAATCCGACTTTGTCCTTTGTGGTTATTGGTAATGGATCTATTTCAGTAATATTTTATGACGTAGCAGTGATGTTTTATTATTTGGTATTCCCAAGCGTCACCGCTTTTTCTCTGTCTGTAACCTTGATTTAAGGAAGACGATCCGAAGTGCATGCGGCAACGTCCTATGGTAGAGATGACAACAGCGTTCTCTGGTATCAAAGGTATATTACAGAATGTTATCACATAGGTCAAAAGGTGAAGAAGGCTATATCTGTCATTATTCTAGAGCCCGTTCTTAACGATTCTCGTTCCAGAGCTTTGGCGCCGCTCAGTAACACGGGTTTAACGATTCGAAATTGAACTCTAAAAAAAGAACAGAAGCCATGGGCACGTTTTAGAAAAAGTGGGAGGGTGTATATGGGACCGATCCCTTCGGCGATTTGCCCCCTCCAGCACCCGCCTGTCTAAGATAATATTTGGTCAGAGGATCCATATAGGCAACTTATGCGTAGTTATAGTTACACCATGTTTTATATGTTTTGACCAGAGTGGTACGCGTCTGAAATGTAGGATAATCATTTAAGTTATTTTGCTCGGAGGATATGGAACTCGCTGCCCTAAAAGATTCATTATCTGAAATGAAATCGAATCAAAAGACCGTGTCTCTACAGGTACATAGAAAATAGGGTCATATATACAATGTCCAGAAGACGTGGAATAAAAAGAGGTCCTTAAACATTTGACTAGGGATGTGCCCAAATATTGCGGTGAGATCATATCGCAGTAGATGAATGCCTGTCTGGGTCTTAAGTTATTGCGTCTTCGAGGTAAGATGGGAATATTAACAAGACCCACTTCCCATCTGTGTATCGCTCCTAGATCGATGGGTGTTGCCAAGTTGCAATGAAAAGCGGCGTATTTTTCGAATAAACACTGCGAGGCGTTTAAGTAGCGCCAAGTAAAATGATCCTGATTACTCATTATTTTAAATCATTACGCTGGCTGCAGGGATCCAGCTGTCGAATTTGGAACTATAGCCTCGTCACCGAACCAAGTACTCGCGAATGCCTCGTTTCACCATTGTCTCTAGGATTTTATCTTTTTATTTTATCAGTAATCGGAGTACAATGTATTCCATAAGCTAATGAGCTGGCAAGAGTCCAACCTGTGGATTTTATGACGTGATGAGGTTCCCCCAGTGAGGGAATCTTACTCCTGATTACACGTCAGTTGGCCATCTTCGTTTCAGTTTCCGTGGGATATTGTCCTTTGTTAGGGATTGCAAGAGTGGGTTTGGATGAGATTGTAGTTTGGCTCGGTGATCGTTGCTTCTTTTGTGGATGACGAACGGTAGGGATGGCCAGGTCGGAGTGGATCATTGCATTGGTGATATACCATGTGCCGTTTACAATTGCTCTCAGTAGTTTTGATTGGAACCTCTGAATGATTGCTATGTTAGACTTGGATGCACAGCCCCATAACTCGAGGCCATAGGTCCATATGGGTGCAATGACGGTTTTGTAGAGGAGTTTATTGTTGATTGAGAGGGGGATGACCTGCCAAGTAGCCAGTAGAATTCTTTGTAGCGAAGGTCCATCTGTTTCCATTTCTTTGTTATGTGGTCTCCAGATTAGCTTGGTATCCAAGTATAGTCCAAGATATTTTACTGTTTTAGCGGGGGGAATCTCGACTTCATTTAGGTAGATCGGTGGGCTGGGGTCTTTGCGTAGCTTGAATGTGAGATATGATTTGGTTTCATTGACATTTATTTTCCACTTTTGGAACCATCTATTAAAGATATGGAGGTACTTTTGCAGGGTGGTGGAGGCTCGTAAGACATTCATATGACCAGTCAGGATATCAGTATTGTCTGCGAAGCTGCTTATCGTAATATTAGGCGCCTGTGGGAGATCTGAAGTAAATAAGATGTATAACAGGGGTCCTAAGACGCTGCCTTGAGGAACCCCCAATTTAATGGGAAACGGCTGAGACTTTGCCCTTTACCCGCGTGCGAGATTGCCGATCACTGAGATGGGATTTTAGTAAGGGAAAGAACGTGGGCAGGTGTTGTTTGATTTTGTATAATAGTCCCGGATGCCAGACTTTATCGAAGTAGGATTTTATCTATAAGCCGTCTCTTTCATGATGTGTACGGGAGTCAGTTTTTCCGTGTAAAATTTTCCTTCTATATGGCGTCCCCGCAGGTCTTCCACGTCGTAGACTAGACGCGGCGATGTGCGCACTGCCTTATTTATCTTAAGAATCTCGGTCATGTGGTTCCCGCCTTTTGAATATTTCACATTCTCTCTACTGATTCGCACGTGTTATTCGACGTGAAATTTTACCGTTGCCATCCGTCTTAACCGGCGCGTTTTGTCTATTCTCTTGTTCCGGATAGAATGCCCGCGTCTCGCACTTTAGCCGGCGCCATCTTCGTAGTAGTGTGGACCGTATCGTAACATTTAACAAATTTTGGTTGGACGTCTATGTACCTTTACGTGTTTTTGTAGTGTTTGAATGGCTCTTTCAATTACAGAACATCTTACATCTGGATTTCTGCACACCTGAAACAATTCCCTCACGTTTGAGCAGTCCCTGAAAAGGTTTATTAAAAATTCTTTTCCTTTATCTTTACGCACCCGTATAGGTCGTCTGAATAGAGGTTTCGAATATCTGGGGTCCTGTAAGATAGATTCGAATGCTGACGCGACTGCCGTGCCCGTCTTGGAACGCAGTATCAAATAACTGTAATTATCTTTATAATTGTGTAGAGATGTCAAGTCCGCTAGTTCGAGCTTCCATTAATCCATGACGTTGACGGTGTACGGGTTTCTGGGAAAACGTTTGCACAAGAGCCTATGCAGAGTATACGCGTCTTGTGTGGATAACAGTTCCTTAATATCACTTGGCTTCTTTTCTTTCCATTTCTATTTACCACTGCTCTTTGAAGTTTCCGAACCGACGCGAATGCAGAAGGTTACTCTGGATCGTAATAAATCTGTTCATTATTTTGTAAGTAATCCACTGGCGTCTTAAAGCTGTCTCCGCACTCCTCTTCCTAGTGGCTGGAGGTAATTTAGAGATGGCTTCTTTAAATTTTTTCCTTCACGTGGTCTTAACATTATTCGATGGTTTGTTATTCTACAAGTGATCGTTTGTTAACTCCAAGATACGCTTATGTTTTCAGACAGTTACTTGTAATTAAAGAACTGTTTACCTTTTTACGAGTTAGGAACTCCCATAAAACGTGTTCCTCTATACCGTTTTCTATGTACTATAACATTACTGTTGTCATCGACCTCAACGAATAACCTATCCTAAATTTTCCGTCACCACCTTTGCCTATTCCAAAAAGTTTATCCAGATAGCGTTTATTGTATAGATACGGGGTTAAATACGGACTAGCGATCTCACCGAAATTTTGTCTACCGAAGCGTTTTACATCTTCGATAATTTCACTATCGTCATTGTCATCTTCTTTGTCTTCTGTTTCACCACCTACATCAAGAAATCTTTTTGGCGTCCCGTAAGTAGCTCCCTCAGCTAACGGTAACGGTGGCGATACCGATCGACTGTTATCGTCTGTCTGGATACCCATATATGAACTCTGTGGCGATCGGTTCTGCGTTTCGGTTTAGGCGATACGAGAAACATTGTACTGAAAGTATTACGTAAAAAATTGGTAGGCGGTGTCGGGCCACAGCCGCTAGTTTTTACGTGAACACGTCTTTAAGGGCCGAAAGAAACTAATTGAAGACATTTATGAACACATTAACACACTTTATTTATGAACACATTAATGTTCGCAACTTAACATCAGTCTATTGAGTACAGGTCTATGATATGAGAAATACGATACATGTGGTAAAATCTGTACGGAAATGTTTCTAGTGAATGTTAGATGTATGCACGCATTGCCCAGAGTTGTAGACGCGGAACTAATGCGGTCCAAATTGAATTCGGATTTTATAAAGTTCACAAATGATTTGTTTTGTATAATATCCATGTTGAAGTCTCCGCACAGTAGAATCTGAGTCTCGGTGTCGGTGTTCATGTTCAGAAAGGTCAGTCTAATGGCTTCAGAGTAAGCGTCGAGAATTTGCAACATGAAATACTCGATTGCTTCTTGGGACACGTTGGGATGGATGTAAACGGTTCCTAGTATGAATTTCGTTTGTTTGTATTTTCTCCACAAGTAACGGGACATTTCGAAATGTCCGATTTTTTCACAAAGTGTTACACAATTCGCACAAATACGAGGGTGATCTCAAAAGAAATGCACACGCTGGCAACACTGTGTAAATAATGACGCCATCTGTCCCACCATTTCAGCAGTTGCACTGGAGAACTTATGGACGCTAGTGCAATGTATTTTTTCTCCGGAGGTGTGCACGTGAAACGACAGAGCGTTGAAATGGCGGCTTTTCGTGTCTCAGGTACCGTGACTAATGAGGATTAGCGCGCATAATCAAAATTGAAACATTACGCGGGAAAACGCCAATGGAGATCCACAGTTCGCTGATGGAAGTGTGTGGTGTGGAAACTGTTGACCGAAGCACAATTTCACGCTGGGCTCAGCGCTTTCGTGAGGGAAGGTTGAGCATAGAGAACGACCCGAAGTCAGGACGA
>Ga0268261_10003506_pt1 | contig 11552 bp, 7 predicted proteins | sample TergutNc150P1_FD_190353 | JGI IMG/M metagenome (GOLD analysis project Ga0268261, IMG submission 190353) | Nasutitermes corniger P1 segment gut microbial community from laboratory colony in Florida, USA - Nc150 P1 (SPAdes) (version 2) | ecosystem: Host-associated > Arthropoda: Insects > Digestive... | reverse complement strand
ACACACACACACACACACACACACACACACACACACACACACACACACACACACACACACACACACACACACACACACACACACACACACACAGAGGTTAACTTGAAAATACTCAAATGTAATATGTAATACATACAGAAAATATCTAAGCAATGAGAAAATACACTTACATACATGAACTACATGATGTAACAAACATTGGTGTGTGTACCAGGATATGTAATCAAGCAGATATTTAATTCTATAATGTGCTTAACATTAAACACATCCAATCTTCTGATTTTGACAACTTTCACATTCAAACCTGCAATTAGGAACTTTCAATAGGACCTAACTTGTGAGAAACTTAATAATATGACACAAGATACAGGCTTTGGTACCAAGAGTTTATGTCTCGATTAGAACATGGCATCAGCCCGGGACAGAAACAACACGAAACAAAACTTCATGGCAGCTTAAAAAGACTATGGTTTAAAAAATTTGTCTGTTTGGGAAAACTTCTCAGCTGCATGGTTAATCCAAAAAAATCTGCAGCCATGTTTGAATGCCTTAAACAGGCCACTAATAATAAAATGCTCCTTTTTTTTTAAATTTATATTCCTTAAAAGTCTTTCTTACTTTCAATTTCCAGCATTAATGTGCCCTGTTTAATTCTTGTCATGTCTGTGTTACCAATTTTTGGCTGAAACTGTTCCATGATATACACAGTCTCGCTCCAAAAAGTCATACCAACATGCTCCTCCCTCCTCACAAGTAATTAATCTTTTGATAGCCCCTAATGATACCGAGACCAGATAGGAGCAGCCCTAGACTAGCTGCTAAAAACCGGTGCCCTAAGGAAACCATACAGACAGTGCCACCAACATCTACCCCCCTTTAAAAAAAATGACAGCAGATCTTAGCTGATTGGAATGCCTATGTTAAAAAGTGTAACAGTTCTAGCTGAAAAAGGTAACGGTAAAGTGCACCCCTGTACAGGCACTGAGGCTCTGTACAGGCCGTACGGTACATAGGGGGAGAAGAGGTATAGCTCTACAGTTTCATGACCACAACCCTAGAAGGGGGTTAGGGGTCAGCGTCACGCCCTGGCCGCTCTTTACCCCCAGGAAAGACCCAGTACCCATTGTACGGGAGGCTGGGTGGGCCCCCACTGGGATTCGATCCCTGGACCGTCCAGACCGTAGCCAGTTGCTATACCGACTATGCTACCCAGCCCAAAAAAGTTCTAGCTGAAGCACCATGGAATTTAAAACAATTTCATATTCTGAATTTGACACTTTTCTTCGAACGGCAAGAACCTAATCTGCTTATATGGATGAGCAAGCTCTGAAGCCATCAACATACCATCATACACAAGTAAGTGAAACATAATCGCATCCTTTTGCTTAGTTTAATACTGAAAGGAGAATAGCATGTCATCACGTACAGCGTCTATACCTAACGTGTGAAGCGATGTAACAAACTGCATAATACGATTACAATATGAAAGTGTTTCAACACCAGAGATACAGATATATTCTTCCGGAACATACATATGTATGGCTCTTGTGCGCTTAATAAACAAGTAACACAACCACCATCTAATTAATAACTGAAGTAATAAATAAGCATCTGATAATAAACAATAATGTAACTTCAATATTTGCTCTGTATATATAAGGAAATCACTTATGCCTACACACGTTAGAAGTTTTGGGACATGGCAGGGTATATTTACAACACTTGCATCACAAATCATCCACAAAAGTGGTTCCCAGACTTTGCAAGCATTAGGACCTTCAAAAACTTCTGTTACATCTACATGCTGATAGCTCTATTTCTTGGCTCCATTAATTAGGAAAATATACAATAAAAATTTTATGGGTTCCATTACTACAGAATATAGCCTTGTGAGGGGTGGGAGAAACATGTTTGTTGTTGATATACCATGCAGATGGCTGGCTCACAGGACACAAAACAAAGTGCTGCCTTTAGCAGCAACACTTGCTGCCAAATTGTATGAATTTGTTGAGACCTCAGCCTCCCAGGGCCTGCAGCTCAGAGGCTGGGAATCACTAGTCTACAGTTAAATTGTGTACAAACTGTATGTAACGCAACTCGATCAAAGGATAAAAGTATATCAATTGTCAGCGTATATACATATATATGTATGTATATCATGAAACACTAGGGCAGCCTAAATGCTATGTTCACTGCCCAAAGTGCACAAAACAGATGCAATGCATAAACACTCAATTCAAGTCCTCCATAACATACCTCTGTCAGAGCCCTGTAGAGTTTAAAACAATCCATTTCTTGGTATGAAGAAAGTTAAAAGAGAGAATTTACAATTATATACAGTTGAATTGGTGCCCCTATGCAGTGTCATATATTTAATCCTAATTCAATATTAAAAATTGAATAGTATATGCAATATCTGCATACCACAACAAATTAAGTGAAACACTACAGAGAATTCAGCAGGAAAATGTGTTTTCTCAAAAACAGACTGTACTGTGAACAACTGGCCAGCAAACATATTAACAATACAATATTCAGCTGCTCAGCGCCATTACAACGTGCATACTATTTAAATTCAATTTTCATATACAGGTGGACTCCCGTACCCACGGTTTACCGCGGCCTGAAAAAATTAGGAAAATTAAAGAAACGGTTCATTAGTTTCAAAACGTGCGCCAAGCGAGAACGGGCCATAACATGGTGAAATCCAGCAGCCCAAATACACCTAGTGCTCGACTCATCTTCCTTTGTCCACGTACCCACGCTTCCGCGCAAACTTGCCACTATTCTGCTTCCAGCGTTCTCGCTGTTCGAATTAGTTGCCGTGTTATCGCAGTGTTTGTGTTCAGAAAGCAATAAGAATAATGGAGAAGTCAGTGAATACCCACAATAGGCTAAGATAGCTTTTAACAAATAAAATTTTCTTATTACAGGTCATGTACAGGTACATATGTATGATTTTCATTGTAAAATGTGTAACAATAACACGCTTTTTCATTGCTTATGCAGCGCTTTGATGAAAAAGCATGATTTTTATTGTTCTGTCATCCCTTGAAACTGTACATGATTCTGTACTGTACAGGTATTGTATTTTTTCATTGCTCAATCATCTCTTGAGGATTAGGCTAAAACGTCAGAATCCCTTACTTTCATACATACAAGAGAGACAGAAAGTACATTGTAAATGTACAATGTAGTGTACAGTACACTTTATTATTACTTTATTTAATGTTGGTAATGTCTTATTGTGCGTAATTTATCAAGTAAACTTTACCGTATTTATCTATGTTACACAAACATCATGTTATATATAGCGTTCGGTATTATCCGCGGTTTCACGTAAATGCAGTAGGTCTTGGAACGTATTACCTGCAGATACGGGGGGGGGGTCCGCCTATATACATCATTTTCAAGTTGTCTCAAAACTTGTTTTTCTTATGAACATTTGGTTATATCTAAAAATATAATAATCAATACATTAAATTTGAAAGATTCAAGAAATTTGCACAGACTTTATCTTTTTCTTTTTCATCCTGCGACTTTTCTTGTTTGTCCCCTGTGATGCACTGATACTTGTGCCCTCTCCATTGTCTGCCAGTTCTTCATCATTGCCATTACTTTCCTCATTCAACTGAAAACTGTCGTCCTCATTACCCATAAAAACACTACTCTCTGACGTGGCACCAACACCCAAAGATTTGTCAGCAGCCACCTTGCTATAAAATGACTGATCGCTACATAGGGACTTACACAAATCCACAGACAATGTATCTTTATGTTCACCACTGTAGTAATCTGTATCTTCACGCCCCTTACTAGCTTCAAACCCATGACGACTACCCATATCTGAAGTTGCCCCAATCTGTGTCTGATTTGGGGAACCCTTGGCAATGTCACTCCAAGATCGCTGAGGTGATATTCTCAAACCTTCAAGCTTTAAAAAGACAGTTTCTGTACTGTCTGTGGCCACAGTTTCTCTCACTGGTGACCTGTTTATATTTGATGATGACACTACGCTGCTCCAAGACCGTACAGGGGAAACAAACACATCATCAAATGTTGACCTGAATATGAGATTTTCCTGGCTGCCTTGATCACTGCTTGCTTCAAGTTCAGTATTTCCTTCATAGGATTTATTTTCAGACCCCACTGTTGTTTGGTTTGTGGATTTTTCTTCTACAACAGACTGTACAGTATGTAGGCTCTGTGGCCCTACTTCAGAACTTTGAGTAAGCAATTCAAGATCAAAATCTCCAAGAGCTTCAAGTGAAACATTCCCTCCCATTCCAAAGTGATGTTCATTAAATCTTTCATTCAGTGATGAAGAAAACAACTTCACAGGCTCAATTTCTGGCACTGGTACCAACAAACTGCTCAATTTATCAATAGAGTTTCTGTTATCCCCAGAATCTGGCACAGTGACCAAGGCCTTATCTTCTGGCAACTGATATTTTGAAACTCTATTTTTCGTGTTTGCTTTCTTAATGATGCCATGGGCACCAGTGGGACGAAGGCTATCAACATCCTCCAGTCTTGGTTTTGTGCCTTCATTGTCCTGTGTGACGTGGGTATTTGATGTGGGAGCAGTATGCATCAGCACCAAATGTGAAGCAGACATCCTGTCATCTTTCTTGTCTCCTTCAAGACTCCCTGCATAAACCTTAACAGACTTGTCACGAGCACACGCAATGCTTGTGGCCTTATTCTTTGGACTTCGTTTAGAACTCTTCACTTCTGAAAGTTTCACTGCATCCATGCTGAAGGGTGCATCACAAAATGTAGCTTCATCAGATCTAGAACTTTTTCCCTTTTTCACATTTCCTTGAACACTTGGTTCATCAATAATAACGCTTTTTGTTAAAAACGATTTTGATTTACAACTTGAGTTGTTTCCATCCTTTATTTTGGATTTCCCCATGTGCATCTCAAAATCTTTGTTATTTTTATCATCCATGTCCTCCTTTACACCCATGTCTTGTAACTCTGTATGAGTGGTTTTTGAAACCAAGTTTTTTTGAGATCCAGTTTTTGATTCAATCACATCTGCCCTTCTCTTAATAGGGTCCTTCTCCCAGACGGCTGTCGACAAAGCTAACGGTCCATTTTCCAATGTGCTTGTACTCAAAGGTACCATTATTTCTCTGTGTTGTGTTTTGCCTATTGTAACATCATACTCTTTTCTGCCTTCCTCCATAGAGCATGTATGATCATCTCTTTTTTCATCCTGAAGTTTCTTACTACACCTTTTACCTGAAACATTTTGTGCACTTCCTTTATTTTTCCTTTGTCTTTTAGCTTCCATTTCGCTGTTTCCACACTCTGATGGCTCATACCCTTCACTCACTGCACAGCATGGAGGTTTTGAAACTGCTGGCCACCTAAAAGTGTCATCTGAAGAGGAGGAATCCTTCCTTCCGCACCTGTGTAGTGGTTGCATCCCATGCTCCTTCTCAGCAGATGATTCACATTCACTTGGTACTGCTGCCCCAAAATCTGAGGCCTGTGAAGGGCCCCATTCCTCAGAAGGCAAAGACACAGTAATAACAGTTCCAACTGGGTTCACAACTTTTTGGATGGGATTCGAGCTCTTCTTCCCTAGCTGAGCACCATCTTGCATTTCAACAATCACTCTTCTCCCTTGAAAAAAGAAAAAGCCAGAGGCAGGTTTTTTCTATGTGTATATTAAAGTAAGAACAGAAAATAATAACTTTCAATGTTACATGGGACAGATTCACGGAACATTCATCTCATGATGACTGAACTTGAATGTCAATTCAAGCTGAGTAATCATGCAATGAGCACCAAAGACCATCCCTTTGAATCCAGCCGTTTAGTGAACAAGAAACAAACAATTTCTTTGTCACGTCATTCATGCCCCAGTAATATCCTAAAACACGCTCTTGCTGGGTGGATTTTGATGTCCCAAACACTGACTCTGGCTAAATCTTGTGTTTTCACTGTCCTATATTTAACATTTCTATATCAACTTGTGATTCCATTTAGCCAGTCTGCAATGAAATAAAAGCTCTGGCACTCTCAGGCAGGTAAATACTTGACACACATTATCTCCTGCATACAATGTATCAAATATATTACGGGAATAAATGCATATATACCGCTTCTGATTAACTGGTTGACCATGTACAGTCACTCACTAAAATTGAAAATAAACCTACATCTTCTTTATCAATAAATTAATGGTAAAATTATTGAAATTCAAACAGTACTCAAAAAGGATTCAGGTCTTCTGGGATGTGACACTGTGCTGCTGAATTAATGGTTCTTGACCGCAATGTGTTCATTATCAAAGATCAAGGACTTTTACATCCTTCAGGGTTATGGAACCATAAAAAGGTAAAGGTAAAGGTAAATCAATCCCATTACAGGCCTAGACAGGCCCTGAGGGTTCCAGGAGGTTGAGGCTCTCAGATTTCAAGACAATCAGCATATGAAGGTGGTAAGGTTGTCAGCCCCACGCACCAGCCGCCTTTACCCCCAGGAAATATTCCTGGTAATCATATCTGTTAGAGGCTGAGTCAACCCCAGGGCCATATTGCGGCCAGAAGGATTACGTCAACTAAAAATTCCAACGACACCATCGGGAATCAAACCCGTGACCTTCCGGCTTGTAGCACAGTGCCTCAACCAACTGCGCCACCGTGTGCCCCTTACAGAACTGTAGTCCTTCGACATAACCACAAGAACCACAAACCCAGCAACAATGCGTCACATCCTGTAACATCTGCAGCTTCCAAAACACTGCCGTAAGAACCTTAAATATCACAGTACTCACTGTATTCATGAGATGCTGAGACACACCAGTTGAAAAAGCAGTGTACACTAGTAGGAACATCAGTTCAGAAATTAAGATTACATGCTATAATATTAATATTTTAATGTTCTGAAAAGTGAGATTACTCTAACAACTGTGTATCCACAACACCATCAAAGTGAAACAGGAGATCTGAGAGTCTCATTGTGGTTTTGCTGAGCATTGACGTATTCTGGGATGTGAACTGAAGAATCACAATGCCTTCATCTTTGTAAACATGTAGTTCACAAGGAAGGCACCATGACCTTTTGAAATGTTGTGAACTACTTGCCCAACAATACAGTGTCATATCCCAGAGGGCTTGGCTCTTCAAAGTAAAATATGTCTACATGGAGCAAGGTGAAACCTATATAAAAGTTTAGAGTTTCTTGGACTGGATTCACCAAAGGGTTTCATCACAATATAATGAAAAATGACATAAGTCAACTAGGTTTATAAAACACACAACATAAACTGACCATTCAGTGAGGCCAATGTAATGGCCTTACTGATTCCTTACTGTAAATAGACATCATACAAAAAGTACGGATTTCCAAAAACTACTTTAAGAATAACCTTGGTTTGATCACCAACCTGACGCATAAAATTCTTGTTTATTTACATATAATACATTTATTAAACTCCTCTACATGTTTCGAGGGGGCAAGCAGTGGCGCAGTTGGTTGAGGCACTGCGCTACAAGCCGGAAGGTCATGGGTTCGATTCCCAATGGTGTCGGAATTTTTCATTGACATAATCCTTCCGGCCACGCTATGGCCCTGGTGTCGACTCAGCCTCTAACAGAAATGAGTACCAGGAATATTTCCTGGGGGTTAAGGCGGGCAGTGCATAGGGCTGACAACCCTATCACCTTCATGTGCTGACTGTCATGAAATCTGGGAGCCTCAGCCTTCTGGAACCCTCAGGGCCTGTCCAGGTCTGTAATGGGATTGCTTTACCTTTACCTTTACATGTTTTGAGCATTACCTGCTCATCTTCAGGAGGTCTACGTCATAATTGTATGCACGCAGCCTCTAGTATCGTCTCTGCAGGTGACCACTTGTCTTAACAAGACAGTCACCTGCAGAGAGTGACAATACTAGAGGCTGCATATATACAATTACGACGTAGACCTCCTGAAGATGAGCAGGTAATGCTCGAAACATGTAGAGGAGTTTAATAAATGTATTATATGTAAATAAACAAGAATTTTGTGCATCAAGTTGGAGATCAAACCAAGGTTATACTATGATGCATGGTCAACCAATCATCAATATTTTAAGAACGTTACAACAAGAAATACCATTCACACCATGCACAAATATTCACAATCTGGTGGTCAACACAGAGCAGTGCTAATTAAAAACAATACAATTCAACTATTCTTCAGTGTTAGCGAAAGCATCTTGTGGTAGCCTCCTTAGAATTCACACGCAAGTCCATAACACAGTTTTGTGTGAACTGTTAGTTACAGCTTGTTATTACTACCCTACGGACATAAGAATGATTGCTTTACTTGGGTTCAGAAGGACGGTGAAGAAACCACTGTTACAAATCCTGCAAAGGCATAAATTATTAAAAATAATGTCAGTAGAAGTAAGGGCTATGAGCACAGAAACGCAGAGCCACTGTGCACACTACAGTCTTTATGAAGTGTGTTTGTGCCAGAATGTGTAACAAAAAGTTCTGGCAAGAACCTATAATGACTGCTTTCTACCCAATATACAAAGGAGCTTCAAAAAATAAGGTAACAAATACTCTGTTGCCTAGAACTTTATTCTAACATCAGCGTATACATGGTACATGTGTAGCAAATGGTACACATCAGACCTCCACATAGTAACCAACTTAAGCATTTGACCCACTGTGGCACCAAGGCTTGTATCTCATCACAGAAGAAATCAGTGTCAAGTGTCTGTAATCAGGTGGTGACAGCTTGCTCCACATCTGTGTCTGTTGCATGTCCTTTGACAGATGAGTGCTTCTTAAGGGGTCCAAAGAAATGTATATCACTCGAGATGAGATGAGATGAGATGAGGACTCTAGGGAGGGTAGTCCATATCTCCTAGCCACAGCTATGTAACCAGTCACAAGTCTAGTGTGGTGGCCAAGAAGCAGAACCCAAAAGGTTCAACATATCTCATACTAAAGCCAACCACTTATCACTATATCTAACCAGTTCCATGGACATTCCACCTTCATAAAGCACTTCCCAGTCTCCTCCTTGGTCTTCAAAATAACATTCTTCCATGAGACTTCCTTACCTTAATTCTGCAGGCACTTTTTTTCTCACCCTAGACACATCCCTAGCTGATCACAGCCTTCCAGACTTTCTTCAATCTCCTAACACAAAACAAGTCACACAACTGCTGTTTCTGTGACCTTATCTGCAGCATGTTTGAAAACAGGGAGAACCTTTACATATGAAAGGCTAATGTTTCTCTTCTGTCGCTATTCTGTCATTACGCAAAATTCAGCACACACGGAAATACGTTACGTTCAGGAACTGTTATGAATGAGAAAAGAAGATGGCAGCCATAAACAACAATGGAGGGTACGCACGAGTCAACAGTATCGCATTCCATTCACTGTTTTAGCACAAATGTACATGACACCTTGCACCATTTCAGGCTTCTGCCGCAGTATACATGAGGTCTCCACCCTTCTGGGATCTTACACTGCGTAACATCTCACAAGGTCAGAGACCCCGTAAGTTGCATTACTGAATTGCTGTATTGAAGATTACTGTCTTATGGAAAATGATGCTGTGTAGTCTGGTAGGTGATGATTCAGAGCTCAAAGGAATCTACCACTTCCATTATTGGTGCAGATGGCCCCTACATGGATCATGGAAGGACAGGGTTCACACCTACTAGACTACACAATGTCACATCCCAAAAGACAGAAATATTCTGAGCAACTATCACCTATACCTAATACGTAACATGTTTTATTGATGTCAGATACATCGATGAATACTTTTATATGCAAACAATGCCATATGTACACAAATATCACTCATTTCAACCGATTTTATACTCAACTATTTAACTTAATTTGAGTGTGAGTACTCTGCCTCCAGCAGCATGATGCTCATACCAAGTTCCACAGAAGTTCAGAAGCCATAAATGATCCTACTGAAGAAACCACAATATGTCCTATGATGAAGAATCTCACTATGCTCTCATACTGTGGTACTTATCAAACACGAGAGTAAATATTCTGGTTTAAGATGCAGACATGAGTTACAGTTACCGTTGACATTACTGAAGACTAAACTACGTACGCAGAAATAAGAAACCACTACAACAGAACATGCTGATCATAAACCTGTGTGTCAGTCAGTATTTCACAGCTTCTAAACAAATGGTTCATGCTTCCTAAAATGAAAACAAGAACATGAAATAGTTACCTGTATCACGTGTTGGTATTCCTGGACTCTCCATCATGGCATCAGCCAAATCCTCACGCAGCTGAGACTCTCCCAGCCCAGCCGAACCATCTGAATCAGCACCATCTGCTCCATATGCTTCAAGAAGTCTGGGTGACTGTTCATAACTACCTGCATGTGAGAGACAAACAGTTCTTATACACATACGTGCAGTGTGTTCTCGGCTAAGTTCGAAACATCTGCTGCTACAGGACAGGAACAAAAGAAGAATAAAAAATAAAGAAGGCAGATGACAAAATAAGTACAAAAGACAGTAAGGGGAGAAAAACTAAGAAGTAAAGAGAAAAAGACAAAAAGGGAAAGAACACAGAAATAAAAGAAAGATAATGTAAATGAATAAAGAAATAAATACAGGTGGAAAGAAAGACAAACCAGGAAAGTAAGAAAATGTGAGAAGATTAGTGACAATCATGGTTCACACGTTTTTTGAAGCTTCAGTACAATGAGAATGAAAAACAATGTCATGTCCTAAAATGAAGCCCTGCCAGAATATACAGAACTAGTTTACATACTTCCTGATCCAGATTCTATGAGAACGGGCACAATGGGGCGGGAACCACTGCTGATGGGCATGTTAACGGGATTGGAACGTGCTGGGCGTGCACCAGAACCCACTCCAACTTCGACTGCTTCCAACTCAAGTAATGACAGTGGAGTCCTGAAAATATAAGTGACATTCCTTGCTTTTAAGTCAGCTGTAACATGTGGCTGCTGTACAATGTAACTCGTTCCACAATCAGACAGACAAATAACAAAATACTGCTAGATTTGGTCTGGAGTAAGTTCAGTTACGTCCAGATCCTCACTACACGCTTCCCCAAGACCCATCTGAATATCACAATTCTATTTACTTCCAAATCCTTCAAGTTTCTATTTTCTAAGAGGTGTCCAAAACAAATTCTATACAATATTTTGTTTATTTTCCCCACTGGATACACTTGCAGAACTGATAATGAACTCCTTGGCTTGATTACCTTCATAATATTAAGACAAAATTAATTTATTCACACATCTACAAGAATCCAGATCACTGGATCATTTGGCACATCCTAGGTTAGAAACCTTCATTCATGTTTATGTCCAGATCATCAGTATTTTTTTGTCGCTCTGGTTTCACATTTTATATACTTCACTCTTTATCTAAACATTAACCCTTAGGCGACTAATGTCATATATATATATGGAGCACCCATTCTTGATGTTTCTAGATCACACACGACGACGCAGCACAGTCGGTAGGACTCCTCTGGACGAGTGATCAGCTCGTCGCAGAGACCTCTACCTGACAAC
>Ga0268261_10003505_pt1 | contig 11553 bp, 10 predicted proteins | sample TergutNc150P1_FD_190353 | JGI IMG/M metagenome (GOLD analysis project Ga0268261, IMG submission 190353) | Nasutitermes corniger P1 segment gut microbial community from laboratory colony in Florida, USA - Nc150 P1 (SPAdes) (version 2) | ecosystem: Host-associated > Arthropoda: Insects >... | reverse complement strand
GTACCACGTTTTTCGACCATTTTGCAGTTTTCCTCAGAACTGAGTAATAACTGAGGTACTGGTCTGCCCTGTCTACACCCTTCATGAATTTATTGTACTGGACAACAGCATAAGGTTTCTTTATTTATGTTTGTTTTCCTGTCTTTCCGCCCTGTGCTTACAACTCTTGCATCATGGATCGTACTTATTATACGCACAAGTCTTTTGTCCTTCCACACTTGCACCATTACGTCACCTTTTCTCCGGAACGCTGACTGCCCCTTTTTCAAGCGCTTGCCGTCCTCTTTCTAGGTCACGTGGAATGCCTCTGTTAACCCTCATAGTGCCACAGACTCTCTCCTTCCTGTCTAGTAACGTTTCAGCTAATCGTACACTGTTATAAAAATTGTCTTGATAGATGTGATGATTTTGGTCTAAGTTTCTGTCTAAAAGTGATAACACTGTATCGTCCAGCTTCTTTCCCTCAGCTGAGTATATCTCCATGTTGCAGATATAACCCGATACTGCCTCACACACCATTCTCACCAACACTCCATATTTTGTTATTTTCCCTGGATAGTATGTCCTAAATTTCAGGCGACCCCGCCATGGGATCATGGATTCATCGAGGGACAGGTCTTGTTTTGGGCTGTAAACTGACGTAAATTTCTGTGCACAATATTCGTACACGGGCCAAATTTTGAACAGCCGCCCTGAATCCTGTGTTTGCTGACTGTTGTCACTAAAATGCTAGGCCTCCCAAATGGATTCAAAACAGTTCCTACTGATAGTGCGAGGAAAAATGGGTGTGGAAATTGTGGGGTCAGTGGACTAGTAGTCTCTTATATTGTCCTTTCTGACTTGTCCCATCAAAATTATTAGTCCCCAAAACTTTATCATTTCTTCGGGTGTGATATTGGACCACTTCAGTGTTTTAGGTGAGACCTTCCATTTTTTGGCATTTTGGCTATGGTAAAGGTTAGACTGTTCGGTAAGTAACAGTATAAGATCGTCACCAATGACTGAACTCACGACTTCAGCAACAGACACAGGGTTATCAATTACTATATTCAGAGCTGTGGTTCCAAGGAGAGGCTCATTGCATGGTTTTTAATCCATTTTACACCACACATCACTTGTTATATCACTTTCTTCCTCTATTGTGCTTGTTTCACTGTCACTAGTAACAACTACGACAGAAGATTGCAATTGTTTACGTGAACTAGTGGGGATGTCACTATCACTCCGAACTTTCACTGTCACTATGATCAGAGACATCAGAACGTGTATCCGAATATAACTCACAAAATATGGTCTTCTTGCAGAACATTCCTACACAGAGCCATGATTGCAACTGAAGGAAAACAGAAAGAGTATCTGAATGAGTGGTGTCTTTGTTGAAGTCCTATGGTTCTAAAAATAGGGGTCAGGACCGGTCTGTTTGTAACTTGACACCCAAGCATCCTGCATCAAGCTGGCGGTAACCTTGAAGCGATAAGTGAGCCAGACCAAGTGGCAAATGCATGTGCAAGACGTCGCGTAAAAACTCAGAAATGCGTGACCCGTCAACGCATGGGACAGTAATCACGCATTTCTGCGTGGCCCGACGGCAAGGTGTTAAGGTGCATTTCTGTTGCATGGTACTGTAAGGTTCATTCCATGCTGGTCATGAAAATCCCTCTGTATTCCCTGCAGGAATGGAAGAAGTCTCACCCCAGGATTCGCAGTGTTGAATATTTTATGCAAGATTTTGTTGTTCTCACATCAGTGTTGCTGAAGATGGAAGTCTAAGGCACTATAGCTCATTAAAGTATTGAGCACAAATTGTTTATAATGACATGTCACAACCAGAAGAGTTGCATTTTCAACATTTTACCTTTTTCAGTACCAATGACTAAGTGCGCTTTAAGCCGCATTTACATAAAATGTTTACCGAAGTACTGTAGGGTTGTATGGGTGACAGCTACAGTACCAACATATATAATGTTTATTAACGTCTTAATTTGTAGTCTCCGAGTGCTGGGTCTAAGCATAGCATTCTTGCTATGCTTAGTTTTGTGTCTGCTACTGGGTTTTCTCCAGCGGTGTTGGCTGCGGCGTAGAGCAGGGTTGCTGTGTAGTGAAGAGGCTTCCGGTCGGCGGCGAGCGAGGATGTGCTGCTTAGATACGCGGCTGAGACTGGTCGGAGGGCCACGGTGAATAACAGCAGTTCGTGGCAGGTGCAGGTGTGGGGCTGAGTGCTGCTGGCAGCATGCTCGGCTGAGCAGTGGAATGCCTGGTCCACACGGCATCGTGGCCGGGTAGTCCGGCGTTGTTTCCTCCTCGATGTGTCGGTGCTGGTTGTCCCTTTCTTGATGTGTACTCATTCTGTAGTGAGCCGTGAATGATCACAGCCAAACAACCAAAGATTTAACTGAGGGCGGAGATATGCGCGAAGCGCAAGTGGACGTCTCTCGGTCTACATAGCCATTCCTGCGCTAAATGCATCGGAGGGCTCAGTAACACACACCTAAAACTTTACCAGGGACTATGCTTACGCTAACCATTTCCGGTCACGGTTAACAATCCCGACGCGCGCATGCTAATGTCCATTGCTTACGAGGCAATAGGTCCTATTGTGGGAACAACGTTGGTCAGAAGGCCTTCTGGGATTCGAACCGAGATTGGTGAATGTACAGTTAACGATGGACTGACCGCGTAAACATTGTCGCCTAACGTGTGAAGTGTGTGGGCCGTGCTTCGTCTTTACAAGTTATGCCCTGGAATTTGCCTTACAACTGAAGAAATGCATGGAAAAATGCCAATTGGCATGATTCAGCGTGTCCGCATGGCCACCTTGCGGGTAACCAGGACTGATACTGATTTCGTTGTATTAGGGGTCACGGGGTAGACGCTTGCTCAGCGCAGATGTCTGCCAAGCTGCTCAACTAACAGGTTCCCCACATCAGCTAACCTCGAGTTGAATGTCTCAGAGATATGGTATGGTCGGAGAAGTTGGAGATTTTCAAATCTTTGTGAATTTGCATGTTACGAATGTACCAGGGTGTACTGGTAGCAATGCGAAAACACTTTGTCTGCATCACCTGCAGTTTCTTGATATGGGAGCGAGCGGCGGACTTCCATACGGGACACGCATAGTCCATCATGGGACGGATGAGCTGCTTATACAGCAGAACACCAGTCCTGATGGACAGACCGCTTCTTCTGTTCAGAAGTCCCAGCGTTCCCAGTCTCTGTTCCGCTTTCTTTCTCACTTGAACGATTTGTTTCGACCAGGTGAACCTTTTATCAAGGGTCTCCCCAAGATAACGGGTGTCATGGACCGATTGGATTGGCTCCCCGAAGAGCTGTACTGATTGGGGTTTCGGGATGCGCCTACGGTCTTAGCAAAGAGCATCGCAGAGCTCTTCGGGACACTGATGGCGATCCTCCACCCACTCAGCCACTATAAGTCACTAAGGTATATCTCCAGATATTTGACGGGCAGCGCTGGCTGACGAGACGTGGCTATGACGGACGTGTCGTCCGCATAGAGAGCCACCTGGACGTGGCGGGAAGACAAAGGCATATCGTTTACATGCTGAATAGGGCGGGTGAAATAATTCCACCTTGAACTAAGCCAGCCTGTATGCGACGACTAGTGGATGTGGCTTAATGGAAGGACCCTTCGAACTTCCGACTATTTAGGTATGAGGATATTGTTTTGACAAGGTACGAGGGAAAATTGATTATATAGACTATGTACAGGAGACCGTCGACTAATAGAGTATCGAAGGCCTTAGCGACATGGAGGAAAACCGCGGCTGTTGGTATCTTCTCGTCAAAGTTTGTTGACACTTTCTACAAGGCGGGCGAGCTGTAGCGCAGTGCTGTGTTTGGGTCCGAACACAAAATACTCATTTTACAGAGAATTCTGGAGAGGGCGATTTTTTCCAACAGTTTGCCAATCGTGTCTTGTAGACTTATGGTTTGATAAGTTGGGGCAGTGCCGGATCTTTCCCAGGTTTCAGGATTCAAAACAAGCGTGCGTGATTCTAAGTCGCCGAGTAGTACTGCGTTCGAAAAATCGCGTTACATAACACAACTAAACGGAAATGACACTTATTGTAAGATGCTTCAAAGCCCTATTAGAAATACCGTCTGGGCCTGGTGCCTTGCCGACCTTGAGACCCCGAATGGCGTCTTGAATTTCCGTGGTTTTGGTTAGCTTGGGCTCACTTGCTGGCGCAATAGAATATGCTCGCATCGCCTCATTAATTACTTCAATATCTGCCGCGACCGAAGGATCGTTCTGCGGCTGAAATTGAGTCTCCAAACTGTCTGCAACGGTTTCGGGTTTTCTCGGAGTCCAAGAGAGCTAGCCCCCCTTGTGACCAAGGGACGTGGTGGAATGAGGATTGTCATCATTCGTCTAGTCATCTTCCACAGTGACAAGTTTTCTGGATTAACTCTCTTCAGCGTGTTGCTCCACCGGTCATTCCTCCACTCGTTAAGCTGGTTGGTTACCCACCTGTGCAGGTGGTGCACCTTTGCTTTTGAAGCAGGGTTTCGTGTGATTGCCACTGCCTTCTTAGCCGTTTCTTCATGCGTAGTTAATCTTGAACACGAGCCGGTAATGGGGGCTGTGGGTCAGGACTTTGGCGACACTGGGGAGTGGGATCTTTTGAGATAGCGCTTGACAGTTCCTTGACACGCGTCGGAAGCACGTCATTCGGGAGGTCAGGTTTGGGCGTCAGTCCAGCTTCCAGGCAGACTTGCAATTTGGGCCACTCAGTCCACCTCAAATCCTTAGCGGTCAGTTGGGCTAAGAAAGGAAGATCGACATTGCGTGTCAATCATTGTAGGTACGTGATCCGAGCTCAGTGCGGAGCACGTGGTCAGATACACTGGGGAGACCAAGACTCTCGTGGTAGCGATGTCTAGGACATTACGGGTGGCAAAGAGGTTATAAGGTATAGTGGTAGGATTGTTCGTCCCATTGACGAGGCATTAATTCTTATCGGCATAGTCACGCAAGGGATCTTATCACAGACTTTCCTGCTCGGCGGACGGCTCGCCCATTTTGTCTTTGCGGCAGTGGGAATGTTGGGTGCACTACCCAACTTACTGCGTTCGACAGGCGCCCGCTTAGCAATCGCCGCCTTGGACTCTTTCTATTTCACTCAGCCCCGGTAGTAGGATGTGTGGTTTTCTGCACAGCTGCAGCACGTAAGCTGCTGCTGTTAGGTGGAACATACCCCTGAGAGGTGAGTCTCACCACAAGCAAAACAGGGGGAGCGTAGCCGCAGTACCCCTGCGTATGGCCGGAGCGTTGACAGCGCTTCAACTGCAGGGTTTTTTTCGGGGCGACGTACGTCTCCACCGAAACTCGGTCAGGGAACGCACTTTCGCCGCTTCCAGTTCTCGTGCTACCGTCACAACAAAGTGTCTTGTTGGGGGACGGGCTTTTGAGGCCTCCTGTTCATGGCGCCCCCTGCGTAGATGCAAAACTCCCTAGACACAAATGTCCATATTCTCCACCTCCTCCCGGACTACCCCTTCAGGCATGTCTGCCTAGATTCTTTACCAGCAGCCGCACGCAGCGGTCCTCCAGGAGAGAGAAGGTATGAAAACTCATATCCTAGCTCCTATCGAGAGACCTCAGCGCACTGACCGTGGATCTGAAACCCTTTGCGTTTCGTGGGACAAGCGTCAGTTTCTTCCCTTTAATCTGGGTTGAAAACCCACTCTGACAGGATGGCCATTACCATGTCGGGAAGCCGCGCGTGTCCGTGACCCTGAGCCGTAGATGGTGGTCTTGTTTTGCCGCTCGGCTTCGGGGCGTCACTGCTTGTTGTTAGTGGGCGTTTATAGTTGAGCAATCAGGCATGCCACTCGGAGTTCCGGACATGTCTATGAGAGACATGCGCCTAGCGGCTGTCTCTCTCGAGGCAGCATGTTCATTGGGGACTGAACCTTTGGCTATGGATTTGCGCGGCCCACGTGGCTGTTGCAGGCTGGCGACCCCGACTACCACTGTAGGAAATGCCAGCCTGCCCTCGGTAGTCCCTAATTGCCGTCTTTTCTGGGAAGGTAGTTCGCCCGTGGTGCCCTGAGCCTCGGGCTCTTTATCGAGCAGATGCCCGGGCTCAGGACGGCGGCTGGCCGGCTCAGAGGGCAGTCTGAGCTCGCAAGCTCTTCAGTTTTTATCTTTTTTACGTGGAGCTGCAGAGAGGTCTGAGCCTCACCACCAACTCCGCTGGGACGCTCGCGGCCCGAAGCGCTCTCAGCGTTAGCTTTAGCGTCCGTAATGACCTGGCCTTTCGAGATAGGTTTCATCGCTTCCCGCAGTAATGTCGGGGAAAGCTCGATTCTACCGATAGCCTTAATAATGTCTAACTCCTGCCTCAGCAGTACACCTACAGCAGGAGCTCACCTTCCTATAGCTTCTGGTCTCTACTTTACAGCGATCCCATTCTCTCGGTTGGCTCTAGATTATGTTCACTCTCCGGCCGCTAAAATCCGAATCCATCGATCTGGTTACAGCTAAGCCAAACCAAGCCAAAGGTTAACTCGGGGCGGAAGCCAGGCTTAGGGCCTTGGTTGATTCTGCTAAAGACTAGTGCCTAGGTGGCACAAAAATATTTATGGAAGGGATTAATTTTGTTGGTTGGCTGTATGGGTTCTGAGCACAGACTGGGTCAATCGCAAACCTGAGAAATGCGACTTGTCAGGCGCTTAGGAAAAGTCGCCGCCCTGGGGGAGGGCAGTGCGGCCTGTGCCCCGACTTTGCATCGTGTACCCTGGCATTTGCTTTACAACAGGAAAATAACGGAAAACCTCAGTGAGGCTAACCGAAAAGAGCTCGGCTGATCTGCGCCGAACGCGATTCGTTTAGTCGATTTGGCCATCGCGGGCGATGGCTTCGTCTGACCTACTGGCTCCTGCCGCCCTTGCCTCTCGCGTCAGGTGAAGGGATCAACCCGTCGTCGGCGTAATTATTTGCCTGAGTTGCCGTACTAGCGGGTTACCCACGTAAGCTAACTTTGAGTCAAAGCTCGCAGTCAGGACTTTGATGTGGTCGGCAAACAGCGGAACACCCATGCCCTAGTGTATCTGCCTTTTACAGCTGGTCACAGCTTAGAATACTGGCCTCTTTTATACTCATCTCCTGCCGTCCAGCCTGCTCTGCCATTGGATAGTTGGTAGCATTGATAGGCATGGCTATTCGAACGATTACCCATGGATCTGGCACCAAAAAGGACCGGCGCAGTTTTCCGTAACGTGATCAAAGCCTTCGATACTGTCTGGATCGACAGCCTCCTCTACAAGCTTACGCTCCTAAACTTCCCGTCTTACATAGTCCATACAATCTCATCATACCTCCGGGGTCGGACTTTCGAAGCGTACTTCCAGACGGCCACGTCATCTCGTCGTGGCATGCGGGCTGGAGTGTCTTAGGGTGAATTGATTTCCCGTCTTCTTAAGTCTGTATGTCAACGACATGCCCTCACCCTCGCACCACGTCGATTTAGCTGTCTACGTGGATGACACGGCCATCATAGCTACTTCCCGCAAGCCGACGCTGCTCGTCAGCTACCTGGAGTCATACCTGAACGACCTTCAATGGTGGTTGAGTGAATGGAGAATTGCCATTAATGTCTCTAAGAGCACCTTATAATCTCGCGTGCCGGACAGCGCTTCATACAACGCCGACCAGTAACTCTCTTCGGGGACCAATCAAATGGGTCGACTCAGCTTGTTATCTGGAGGTAACCCTAAATAGACGACTCACCTGGTAGCCTCACATCGATCAGGGCAGGAAGAGGACTGCTCAAAGGATGGGTATGCTGGATCCCCTCCTGAATAGAGTGACCTCTCCGTCAAGAACGGAGTCCTGCTGTATAAGCAGCTCATCCTTCCCATGATGGATTATGCGTGCCCCGCGTGGAAATCCGATGCCCGCACCATGTTGGAAGGCTACAGGTGTTGCAATCCAAGTTTCTTCTCCTTGCTACTCGTGTCCCTTGTACGTAACAGGTAAAAACACGAGGATCTGGGTGTTCCGCTGTTTGCCGACCACATCAGAGGCCTGGCTGCGAGCTTTGACTCAAAGTTAGCTGACGCGGGGAATCCCCTAGTACGTCAACTTGGCATATACTTACGCTGACCGAGGGTTGATCCCGTAGCCTGACGCGTGATCCAAGGGCGGCAGGATCCAGCAAGCCAGTCGAGGCCATTGCCCGCGATGTCCAAGTCGACCAACCGAATCGCATCCGGCGCTGATCAGTCGAGCGCTTTTCTGTTACCCTGATGTTTTCCGTGATTTTCCTTAGTTGAAGGCAAATGCCAGGGTATACGATGCAAAGTCGTGTTACGGCCCGTACTCCCCTCCCCAGGCGCGGTGGCTTCACTAAAGCGCCTGACAAAAGTCGCATTCCTCCAGTTTGTGACTGAGCCAGTATGGGCTTAGAACCCAAACAGCAACCAACCAAAGTTTATCCCTTCCATAATTAGTTTATGCCACGTAGGCACTAGTCTTTAGCAAATCAGTCAAGGCCCTCAGTCTGACTTTAAAATTGTTAGAGTAAGTATATTCCCCTGTTACAGTTAAGGTGTCTCTTATAGAGCACAGCGATTCGGTCAAACGCAGGAATGGCTAACAGACAGGGGGACGTCGCCTTGCGCTTCGCGCAAGTCTCCGCCCCCCCCCCAGTTAACACTTTGGCTTGGCTTGGACCGAAAAGGACCGGTTGGAGAGAGATAGGGAGCGTTGCTGTGATGTAAGAAGGAGAAATAGGGGGTCTGACTTTGTGCGTGGATCGGAATTTTGCTGTGAGGAAAGACAGAGACCTGAATGTGTTGTGTGACAGAGGAAGGAGATGTGCTGTCATGTGGGTGTTTCCGCAGGTTTTCTACCCCTTCCACGTCCTTTGACCCAACTATCCCCCAACTACTCCCCTTCATTCAAGATTTTTGTGTCACTGCATTTATTTTCAGCATTATGGACCTTTTCATTGCTACCAACTGACTCCCATAAAAATGCATTTCATTGCCTCTCATTTTGTATCTTTGGCTTTATTCGTACTCTTCCTATTGTTTCATTACAGATTTATCCTGCATCCTTCCATCTCCTATGCACCACAAAAATGTTTCTGCTGCCTATTTCATTTTTTCTGCATGTTATATAAATTGTCTAGCCCCACTGTACAGAACAATTACTCCCATTGGCCCACGAATGTTGTTGCCTGTCCTGGGCTTTGCTTCATTTTTTCCACACAGCTTACCATTCGTGTACTCTCCTGAAGATGGACGCAGCAAGATTCTCCTACAAACTGGTATCTATATGCCAATTTACATGGCGTCATAACCCAAGAAATGGGAATGCCTGCATTGAGCTGTTGTGTAGCTACTACTACAAGTGCTTTGATCAAATTCTATATACCTATGTATATGCCTAACAATGTCAGAAATCATGACATTATTATTTCGTAACACTGCACGCCATGAACAGTATTATTTTTTCAAACCGTTGTTAATTTACATAAAAAGTGTGGGATTGCCGAACGTGTTTCTGCTCTGGGATGTCATGCTACTTCTCAAGAGTTCGAGTTTTTTACACAGGCATCTCTAGGACTACAACCGCAAGGAAATTATGTTAACAAAATACAACATGGTACTGTTACAAAATGGAAAGACTATAAGATTTTAGGCGTTTTTACGAAGCAAATACAAAGGAACCCATCACATCAAAACGCCATCCACCACTGACTTAGTGTCAGTTACTAAACCGGCTATGCTGTATAAAACAAAAGTATTATTTTCCGTCGAAAACAGCCAATAATGTTCTTTATTGTAACATGGCTGCATGTTTCGGTCGAAAACAACCTTGGGCTGTTTTCTCTATGGGAATATTCTTGCATTAAGTCATTACCACTCTCTTTGTGACACTATAAGTTGGTAACAGAAATATTAAACGAGCCATATGTCGTGTGAAATGTTTAATTCAACAATACACTTGGAAATCGAGTTTAAAAAATAGTACGTTTAACCTTTAATATTTGGTTAACATATCCAGAAATTCAATTAATTTAGTTATTATTTTAAAGATTCACCACATGTGTATGTCCATAGGCGGTTACGTAGGATAATCCCACTATTCATTCCTTCTTTTATTCACATTTTTAACGCATTGATACACTGCGACATTTGAATATCTTATTATTTCTTGATGTAAATATAATTAATTCAGGTTTGAATAGTATTGTACAGGGGAGCCTCCTTCCTTAGTTCTATCAGTTTAACCTTTTATATTTTTGTAATATCTTCTGATGATGGCCGAGCTTAACGGCCGAAACCTGTCGCATGTCAGCAGTAAATTAATGTCAGAAAATCTAAGCTGTTGTATTGGTCTGATAAATATAGAACACGTTGAAATCTGCATTATATTTTACTCAGATTTTGCGGTGGTAGGCTGATGATGGTCGTTATTGACCGAAACAAGTAGCTATGATATATAAAGAAATGAAGTCGTTTTGTTCAAGGGGAAAAATTTTGTTGTATATATTTTATAAGCACAACACTATGTCCTCCATTAAGTGACTAAAACAGCTTGTCAGGTTTTTATGAAATTTGGTACAGGGGACCTTTAGAAAAAGCTGTTGAACATGCTTGAGTTTTGTGAAAATCGGCTCAGTGACATTCCTACTTTACGTACTTTTACCCGTACTTTTTCACGCCTTTTTCCAGGTATGGATTGAATTTGGTACATGAGAATTGCGAGTTTCGTGAAAATTTGTGCAGTAAAAGGCATGCTCTACTTCAGGGCGTGAATTAAATTCTGTCCATGTTTTCCACGTTTTTTATCGAATCTGAAACAAAACGTTTTCAGATGCTGACGAAAATGTGTTGAATGTCGGTGAGTTTGTACGTGAAATTACATTACACGAGTACCGTGAAACCCCATGACATTTTGAAAGTACGAATGGCTTGGCAAAGTCTGTGCACTGTGTCATGGGGTACAGCACATGCAGTCTTCTTTCGTTTAGTGTGGTGTACCTTTGTTTTTTAATTTCAACAGATAATCGGCAACGTCTGTTTCCAGTGTGAAAACACTCGAATATTTCGGCAGTTACACAACGTGTGGCATTTAGAATGAAAATCGAAAAATTGCTTGTCGCCATCTTTGCTGTGAAATATCGACATTAAAAAGTGAGAAGTTGGCCAACTTATTTTCCACCATTCCCAAATTAGAGCGTGTTATTTATCTGTGCATTTTTAGACTTTGGACACTGTGGACACTACTCGGAGACGTTTCCAGCTTGTGCTTATGATTTTGTTATTCAAATAGTTTGGGCGATATCTGGATTTTATTGTTCTGAAAACTAAACTTACCGTTACACCTTTGTTGTTTATAAAGCAGTACTTGATTGCCTGAAATCTGAGCAGGGCATTACCGTAAGTCATGGCAGAATTACAGTACTTGCCGTGATATTAATGACAGGCCCTCTGTGTCCCATATTCTGTGCTAGGCTATAGGAGCCCTGTTCCTTTAGGAAAGTTCCAGATGGCCCCCATGTCTAGTACCCTTATATC
>Ga0268261_10003504_pt1 | contig 11553 bp, 9 predicted proteins | sample TergutNc150P1_FD_190353 | JGI IMG/M metagenome (GOLD analysis project Ga0268261, IMG submission 190353) | Nasutitermes corniger P1 segment gut microbial community from laboratory colony in Florida, USA - Nc150 P1 (SPAdes) (version 2) | ecosystem: Host-associated > Arthropoda: Insects > Digestive... | reverse complement strand
ACATGTTTCGGGCGACACACCGCCCATCATCAGGAGCCTAAAACTGCACTAGCAGCCTCTGGTTTTGCATACGTGGTAGGCTGTTGGACGTCCAACAACCTTCCACATATGCAAAACGAGAGGCTGCTAGTGCACTTTTAGGTTCCTGATGATGGGCGGTGTGTCGCCCGAAACATGTTGAGTTTCATAAAAATATAGAATAATAAATTTTTATACACTGTTGCATCTTGTTGGATTTTTCTGTATGAATTTCAGGACAGTAGATAAATTCAATCCATTACACCAGAACATTCACTCACTTCTAAATTTCTAAACTAATCACTTCATCCAATGCGTAAAAAGAAGCCAACATTAAGATTTTAATATTGTATGTACCGTGTACTGTATGAAAATTAATACGCATAACCAGCTTTATGGGCACAAAATATGTTCACCAGACACTATCAAGTCTTCAACATGATCACCAGATGCTAGCAAGTCTTCAACACGATACATCACACCACAGGAGCCATACTTCTGTTTTAACTGAACTGTATGGTGTGTGCATATGCCTGGCTGTTTTTTGTCACTTAATATACAACAGACCATTCCTAGGTCCCTGTGATGGCTACTTAGTGGATTCCCTGATGATGGCACCTGTGATGTGCCAAAACATGTTGGAGACTTGCTAACATCTAGTGAACATACATTGTTAATGTAAAGTTGTATATGCAAATCAATATGAAGATGTCATGCAACAACCCATGATTGCAGCTTGCTGTACTATGAACTCACCCGCAGCCTTGCTGACATTTTCAATCTCAAATCTGAGGGGTTGCAACTGCTGTTGCCAAGGAACACCTGGTGTGCTTGTCTTCAAACGTCGATGTAATGACTGACACGCACTCCACAGCAACTGGGCCTGACGAGCATGCTTGTCATTTTCTGCTCGTGCTGTAGCCAAGAGGTACACAAATAAGAATACACTATGCACTAAATACACTATGCACTAAATACACTATGCACTAAATTCCTTCAAAATTCTACATTTATCACATATATTATTCAATGCTTTTCACTGCCAGAGAAATGCTCAACTGACATCCTGACTCAGGTGATATTCAAACCCACATCACAATCGTCTCAGCATTTGAAAACCATGTGTGCTTAGACTTCTGAGCCACTCTGACTGGCTCCCATTAATTTAAGGGCAACTGTATATAGATAGAGGCATTCACACACCAGCATATTTGTTATTAATAATGGTTATAAATTTTTGAACTTTTCTTAAAATGTTCAGCAATGAAAATCACACAGGACAAAATAACAAACAAAAATCAATGAGAATTTACAGCTCAAAGCCTTGGAAGATAAACTGACAATAACAGTATGAGATGATAAGGACATGTGCTAAGAATAAATGAAGAAATGATACAAAAGACAGCTCAAAATATGAAATAAAAGGGAAAATGCCTAAGAAGACAGACAGCTGAAGACAGATACGTCAGGTTGGGAAACATAATGCACAGCAGGAAGGATGAATGTGGCAAGAATTGGAGGAGAAAAAGCAGCTGTGGGATGACAGGGGTAGACAGGCTTGGCTGCAAGATGAACCAAATAAGGGAAGTGAAGTGTAAATGATAGGACGTGAAGTGTCGATAAGTGTAGTGAAGTGTAGTTGGGTGAAGTGTGGTGAAGTGTAATGGAGTCTTGCAGTGTAGTGATGGTCTTGGTAAGGTGTCAAACATTATTAGAAGACTTATAGACAATATGAAGTTGCTGCTTATATGTATTTTACGAGTACTATTATCACATTCCTTCATATTCTTTAGGTTCTATATTTTTATCAATGTATATATGGGTTTATTCCTGTTTGATATTGTAATTTATGTATTTTTATTGTTATGACTATGAATTCTCATTGTATGTTTATGTATGACTAACCTGACTTAGGTTTTTCCGTGCTTTTTCCTCAGTTGTAAGGCAAATGCCAGGCTAAAACCCGTAAAGATGGGGCATGGCCCACACTCCTCTTAATTTTTGTGTTGTTCTATGTATTTTTTGTGTTGTTCTATGTATTTTTGTGTTGTTCTATGTATTGTTTGTTTTGTGATGTTCTCTGTATTGTTTGTGTGTATATGTGTACTGAACTACTGCCACTGGGTGCCTACCCAATTGCAGTTAAATATATCATATCATATCATAAAGTGCAAATGTCTGAGGAATAATATGAATAATTAATCTAACACTGACTGTATATTACAGAACAAACAGCACCTTACAAACATGGCACCAAGCAGTATGAAGGTTGGAAGCCACTGTGGACAGGGCTAGAAATACACATGTAGCTTGGCAAGTCTTAAATGCAGTTAAAATTCATTAAACATGCCTAAAAAGTGGTAACCACCTTTTACACACTTTAATGTAAATGTGTTACAGAAATGTAGCAACAAGCTGACAAATATCTCTAAATAAATAAATAAATAAATAAATAAATAAATATTCAGTTTCAGTTACTGCAAGCACAATACATAAAAACTTTCTGAAATCATTAGGAGTATTGTTAAAGTATCTCCCCAGATACAATAATTTTATTTGTCCCTTGACATATGATATTTTGCTGCAGGCAATACATTTCTACACATCTCACAGCAAAACCAAAATCTGAATATTGGCTTCTAAAATAGAACGTTCTCACTATAACATTTATATTACATTTCAAAGCATCATCAATGCCCCTGAGACGACCCAGCATTGCACCAATCTGCATCTTATAAGCAGAATGTTCTTGCTCCAATCGCTCATTATGTATTTTCTTAAAATGTCGCTCCAGTTCCTTTTCTTTGACAGCAAGTACATCAGCCAGATGATCACTGTGAGCCTGCGCCTGGATCTTCAGTTGCTGGCGCATGTCGGCCTCAACGTCAATTTGCAGCTCAAATGCCTGTTTAAAAAAAAAAAAAAAGCACTTCCATAAAATACAGGCATCTTTTTGACCATCTGAGCAAGTACAAGCTTCTCAATAATGACACTACTCTCTGGCATCAGTTGTTACACACTACGACTACATGAAGGTGGGCAGCGTAGTTTACATACTGATTAACCCTTAGGCTACTAATGTCATATATATATGGAGCGCATATTCTTGATGTTTCTAGATCACACACAACGACGCACCACAGTCGGTAGGACTCCTCTGGACGAGTGATCAGCATGGATATTTGTCTGTTGTGAGTGTCGTGTGTTGTCAGGTAGAGGTCTCTGCAACGAGCTGATCACTCGTCCAGAGGAGTCCTACCAACTGTGGTGCATCGTGTGTGATCTAGAAACATCAAGAATATGCGCTCCATATATATATGACATTAGTAGCCTAAGGGTTAATGATTTAACCATTATCCTGCTAACGTGGAGAAAATGGTGAGCTAATAATGCCAGCAAATAGCAGATGGGATTTAATTCAGGGTTTAAAGGGTTAAACTACTGGGTCCGGCAGAAATAACTGACGATTTTGCAAAACAGTTGTGAGTGGAACCGTTGGTGTGGGGAATTTGTCCTTAAGCGCTCTTCTAGCAAAACTCAAAGCATTTCAGTTGCCATGGAGGGCTGGTCTGTACAGCATTGGGTTTTCGCTGTGGAGACGATTTTAAAAAACAACGATTCGGTCGTTGTAACTCAGTTGATATTTCGTCGGCACTTCAATATTCATCGGAATGAGTGTCCCTGGTTGCAATACTTCTTCCTCTGGGGATATCTCAAGAGCAAGGTGTATGAAAAGAAACCAAGGACAACAGTGGACTCGAAACAGAACATCAGGGAAGAAGTGCAGCAATTTCTCCCACCATGCTGCAACGAGCGATGCAGAACTTCCAGAAACACTTGTGGAAATGTTTTAACAAGGGACACCACCTTACAGACACTATATTCAGGAAGTGAATATTATAATTAAAATGCTCTGAGATAAAGACAATTTTAGTAATAAATTCATGTAAAAAGATAGCATACTTTTCATTTTATTTTAACTTAAAAATCATCAGGTTTTCTGCCGGACCCTGTATAATATCAGTCCCCAAGCATGCCATGAGTATGTGCCTTGTTGTAGTACATGAGAATTAGAACAGAGAACTACACCAAAACAAGCATACACCTACTTTTAAATAACGCCACTTATTGAATAAAAGCATCCATTATTGTAAAGCAGAAAGACTGAAGTTTTTATAAGTCAATTGAAAAAGTTAAATAAATGTGCTGGTTTCCAAATTTAAATACTGGTTTCCCCTCAGCTTAGCAGACTTCACTGAACACCCACCTCCTTTGCCAACTTTACATGTGCATGCATTAAAAAATTCTTATATAAAACGTCCATTTCTAAAATTGTAATCTGCACATTTTGTTTTACACAATCATTCTTCTATTCAAAGCCTCATGACACATTTGGAGAAAGTTCCTCCATGTATGTGTATGACATGGTACTTAAAGAAGCACAGGAAGAACTCAATTATTTTTTACATTAAGATTATGGTCTTGCAGGATGTCATGCAATATAGCTCTGTAAACAGGCACCAACATTTTGGGATAACTTAATGCCTACATATTCAGTACATATGATGCGAGGATTTCAAGTTTTATGAATCCGATATTTTACTGGATTCTGCACACATTTTATCATAAATGTCAAAACTTCAATAAGAACAATTATTTTCCTGGATAATAATGGTGAAAAAGTGAACATGCTTCTCAGCACTGAAGAGCAATGATACATTGACAACATGACAGCTGCCCTCAATACTAGTGAAAATGAAGTGTACAGGGTTCAGTATACAGCAAAGAAGCCACATCTTACTTTAAATGAAACATGAATGAAGGAAATTACAGTACATTTGTAAAGCAAAATATTGAACTAGATTATTTTTTAATGTGATGCGCTATTAACCCTTATCCTGCTAACGTGGAGAATAGAGTGAGTTCCTAATAATGCCAGCAAATGGCATGTGGGATTTAACTCAGCGTTTAAAGGGTTAATTGGCATACTTACTTGCAACAGTTACTTAAAACAGAGTTTCAGTGTTTTTTGTATTCTTATAACTTACTATGTCTGATACTACAAGAAATGTGAAAGAAACACTTTTGCTCAAACATTTTTCAGTGTAGTAGACAATTCTTTTCCTTAGACGAAGAATGCTTATGAGATTACCAAGCTGTAATCTATTTATCCAATGCCACATTTTTCAATTTCGTACCAGTGGTAATAACAATGTAGTGGACACATAAACTTGTAGTACAGGAGAAACAATGGAGCCACTTGCTTTAGGGTCTTGAAGTGGTACATGGTAACAGAGCTTGTGTATAGAAACAACTTATGCTGAGGTACTACAGGGAATTGCTTATAACTGGACTGCTCTATGCAGAGTGGACATCTTTGCTGCATAGTGCCCAATCATGGAGCCTGCCCTGTGAAATGCAGTCCAGTGATACATATTACTGTCTGTATTTCTGTGGAATGTGAAACAATGTGGTGGCCCTGCAAAAACGTTCCTTGGCTTTTGGTTTGAGGGCAGTAACTAATAAATCTTTAGAGCTAGGCACATGAATTTGGCACAGAGCTAGGTCATTAACATTTCTACAACTATGCAGATAAGTCTACAATTACAAAAACAGCTACATATAAAACTCTGAAGTTATATCCAGCAAATGTAATGTATACACAATCTGCACTCAAATTTTTCAGAAAACCACAACAATAATTATAACAGAGAAACAAATGCTGGACTAGAAATCTAAGTAAAAAGAAATTTGGGTTATTTCACTAATAGTCTGTACCACTGTTTTGCATTAAACTCATTTCTTAGTAACAGCATTCCTTAAACATTTACAGCTAGATAGGCGGTCAAGATATTACCTCTTACAATGGAACACAAAGGTTTGTAACTACATACATTCACCAAGGCCCACCACTGGACACTATCCTCAGCCAGCTGAATCCATTCCATCAACTCTGCCTTTATTTACCTAAGATCTATTTTAAATTTTATCCTACCATCTACATTTCCATCCTCCTTGGACTTTTCCGATGAAAATTTTTCATCCACTTACTCAACAGGCTCTCATGGATGTTATGGATCACACATTACTCCTACTTCGTAGCCAGTTTTCTGATACCAGAACCTCTAGAGTTAATAATGAACATCAGAGGCCACCATTATCTCCTACTCTAAGCCAGCTGAATAGAGCCCATGTTCTCACAATACCCAGTATTGCAACCAAATTACATATGTTGAGATGCATTTTAAATGAGGTCTTCAGAAGGGTTTTAAAAAACCTTCATAAGCATGTTCACCATGTGATTCAGAGTATTTGTTCCAGTTACTGCAGTATGTCTGTGAAGGATAAAAGAGAAAAAAAAATCATAAGTTTCATAACACTGTGAGTTACTTTACCTTCTTCTGATATTCCAGTTCCAATTCCCTGCGTTCTTTGTCAAGCTGAGCCTGAACTTTAGCGGCAATTACTTCAGCATCATCTTCTGAATGTACCTTTTCCAAAGCCCTTTTTATACGATCTTCTCCAATTGTCTGAAACCAACAGACCAGCAGATACTTCCAACTTTCAGAAAAACAGCACACTCAATCCCAAGAGCCTGATTTCACCAGTTCTAATATCACATGACCATAAGAATTCTGGACGAATCTCCACATTATAAACAAAGATAGAGACTAACATTTCACATAATTACAAAACCATGACTTGTGAGAAACATCAATTCAGACTGGATAGTAAGAACTTCTGTACTGCATCAGACAGATGTTTAAACAGTCCTAGGCACAGTAGGTTAGCTACTTTTCAACAAACTTTACAGTCTATAAATACTTAAGGTAGAATTATGCCAAATATGAAATTATGTTTTTCTGGCAAAAATATATTTCTTGAACAAGTTTCCCCATATTTTCACATTCACACAGCTAACAACTCAAAAATATTGTGCCTCACTGACATTTGGTCCAATCTGTCAACAATGCTAGGTGAATAAAATCCTGTGATCAGTTTCCATTGAATCCTCAGGTTTTTAAACCTCTACCAAACTATATTAATTTTTAAAAGATAAGCGTGTTTATTTCCTTGTTAATCATTAAACCAACCACAAATGACAACCTGAATTCTCAAAGTATAATAAAAATATTGTTTTACGTGAAATCACTCATTACTTTAGTCTTAGATGAAACCAAGCACTCATTTAACCTTTTGGCACCAGAGTTTTACATTTAATTCAAATAAATCACCAATCTGATGTGACAATTTTTCAGTTTATTATCCTGACGTTTGTTTACAGCTCAACATGCTTCAGGCGTTTTCCTGCCCATCATCAGGAGCTCAATGAATGCAGTGGCAGCCTCTGGTTTTACCTTCGTATCGTGGTGACAGTCGTGTTGTGTTCGTGGTTGGGCCGGCCGGCCCGACCATGAACACAGCACGACTGTCACCACGATACGAAGGTAAAACCAGAGGCTGCCTCTGCAGTCATTGAGCTCCTGATGATGGACAAGAAAACGCCCAAAGCATGTTGAGCTGTAAACAAACGTCAGGATAATAAACTGAAAAATTGTTGCATCAGGTTGGTGATTTATTTGAATTGTACGATGATGCACGGACTTACAAACCTTAAATTTTACATTTAAATTTTAGCACACCCTGTATGTAAAATGTGAATAATACACGAATAAAAAAAAATAGCATTATGAAATAAATGGCATTTTGAAGCAAAAAGTGGAGAGTGTGCAGCATGTTTAAAATACTCAGTACTTATAGTTGTTGAAAAAAATATATAAAATGCAACATCTGGAGGGTAGCGGTACACCCGTCCTATATATAGGACGCACGGTTCTTAAAGGTTAATCCAACAGAGTCCTGCCATCTGGTTGTGCTGTGTTGAATCGTATGCCCAATGCTTAACTTTTTCTTCAACCTCTCCACCCACCTCATGGCAAACACAGACTGTCTAAATTACAAAAACTGTTTCTTCACCACATAACCTACCTCCCAGGGAACACAACTAAGTAACAATGGCTGCCGTGGCAACCAGGGTGTGACAGGATACACTGCACAAAGACCACACAATTTATAATACATCATACCTCCAATTTCTTCAGTTCTTTCTGGTAGTACAATATAGTAGAAACAGCATATGCAAGAAAAAGGTCAATATCTCCCTCACTGAGTACCATCTGTTTTTCGCTGATCCGAATGCCAGGAAACAATACTTTCAATTCGTCCTGCAAAAGAAGGTTCACATAAAATTAATTAAGTCCAAACATAAAGAAATAAATGACAACCAACAGCTTTCCACTGTTCCCCAAATTTGGTGCAGAGAAAACTTTACTGTGCATTACTTTGGGGATCAGCAACTTTTGAACATTATGACAAGAAATTTTTGAAGAAAATGTAACACAAAGACTGTTGATTTTGGACAAAAGAAACTGACCATTAAATGGCACAAACCTTCAACTAAGAAACACAAAATGGGCTTCCACTCTACAGTATTCTGTATCTGCAACTTCACTACTGTGTAAACCCCAATCTGTTTGCTTGCTATGCCATGTTGGTTAATATTATGCTGATATAACTTGAAATCCACAAGGCACAGTTAAAAGGCCTCCCACTGCCAGATCACTGTAAACCCCTGGCATGTCACAAAAAGCCTTAACCCTTTGGCTGTCTCAATATGACTGCCTATCCATACAGTGTACATGACAAAGTAAGGTTATACATAAGTGAACTGAAAGCTTTCATAATTCAGACAAATTCTCTACACTGTCTAGTAAGTAAAGAACTAACTTCAAAAAACTTCCGAGCTGCTTCCACTTTGTCCCAGTACTTCTCTGTGACATTTGCTTTTCTTTTTACTTCTTCCAGTTCATTTTTGGCATCAGTAACTGCTGTAAGGATTCTCTCAACATTTCTATTTGCCTTTTCTAACAGTTCACTGGATACATTGTCTATCCCATCTCTTATGACGTTCTTCATCCTCTCAATACTGTCTCTGAAATCAGAAAATTTCAAAATATGGCCTGCATGAATGATTTTACACCATCAGTTTGGTATTAAACATACAGGAGCTATGACAGCCTATTCCAACATAAAGATCTTCTGTGGTACGATACCATGCAGTATGGTACAAACCTGATGCCCCACTGTCAAGGCGAAACAGCAGCAGTACCTTTCTAGCAGACTACATGATAGCAGCAGTTTTTATATTTGCCACTGTGACCACCTAAAATCTCACATATCCTGCTATACTTTACAAGATAAATCCCTGCTGTAATACCAGGGCATGGCATTCAGTCACACGCTTTTCCCTCATGAATAAAGAAGTTTGAAACATTGAACTACATTATTCCTACAGCAGTAGTTTCAGTACCTGTTACATATCAAATACAATGTACAATTTTACACTATCAGGATAAAACACTACAGTGCTTGCTTCATAAGTTTATATAACATATCAGGTATAAAAGATACATAGGTGAAGAGAAAAGCCTGGTTCTCACACATGCAAGTGGGGCAAAGCTGTTCCAGTATGTAAGCACCACACGTTGAAGATGTATGAGATAGTGGAGGTCTATCTCCACACATTCCTAAACCTGGCACTAGATGCAGGTGAGTTGTTGGCTTCATCCTCCCACCCAATGAATCACCATGAGAGTGTACGTAAACAATGAACAACAATCAAGACCACAGCACTGGCCACCAAACAACCAACCAACCAAACAACAGAAGAATTATTTAAATCAAAGTGAAAAGAAATTAATTTATGATTAATCTGTTAACCTTTTAAAGACAAAGCGCAGACTGCTTTCTTTAAAGACCCAGTTCATATTGCGCTGTAAACACTTTTCATTTCAGTTATAAAAACCAATCAGTTTATGTTGTAAGTGGCACAAATCGCTGTTTGTTCTCAGATAAATACAAAACACATAAATACAGGGTGGGCAGAGCGTACAGTTGTTGAACGTTAAACCTGTTGGTGCATCACGTAACCAGTAGGCTTGAAAAGGTTAATAAAAATTATTGTTTTCATTACTAATATGTTACAATATTTACCAACTCAAGTTCTTAACTATTATTCTCAGATTTAAGGTAAAATAATTTCTGAGATCCCTAAAAAATCCATCACCCTCTGAACCAATATTTTACATTCCCAAACACACATTAAAATTCTGATATAAGCCATATTTCACCATATTACAACAGTTACTTACAGCGCTTCTTTGGCTGTAGTTTCGGCTTTCACTACTGCTTCATTCTTTCTTTTTATCAGTTTCTTCAACTTATCCCACACATCTGAATCCAAAGTCTCTATTGAATCATCAATTATGATACTGATGTTGTGACTATAGTCTGCAATAATAAGTGAATAGTTGTAAGTACATATACTGTTTGTTACAAGTGTTGGAAACACAAGCAAGTTCTAAGAAACATATAAAATAATCGAAGTCTTCTGGCATGTTTACGGTCAAACGAGTACAGCTTGAATTTGACATTCATCGTTCCGTGCATCATAATATAATTCTTATAAGAATGACCAACGAGACGCAACTGTGTAGATAATTTATTATTCCATTATCCCTTGGCTGCTCTACATGTTTCGAGCGATATTATCGCTCATCATCAGGAGCACCTTAACTGTAATTACAGCTTCTGGTTTCATTCACATGTATTGCTGTCGGCTGCTGTTGTGGCACAATCAGCACAAAACACATGTTTTGTGCTGATTGTGCCACAACAGCAGCTGACAGCAATACATTTGAATGAAACCAGAACCTCTAATTACAGTTAAGGTGCTCCTGATGATGAGCGATAATATCGCTCAAAACATGTAGAGCAGCAAAGGGATAATGGAATAATAAATTATCCTACACAGTTGTGTCTCGTTGGTCACTTTTATAGCAAGTACAGCTTGACTCTGAAGAAGAAGGCACTAAATCCTTCAAAACATCACTGTTTACCAGACAACATGGCACAACATTCCAGAAAACCTGAATCTCAGTAGCAATACTGTAAGAATCTCAAATCTTGCAAAACTTAAGAATACACATATGCATTGAATATTAGTGTTACAGCATTTATCATCAATTAAAAGTGATAAGAGTAATTTAACGAGTGACACAACAAAGTACAGAACACGTAACTCTGATTGGAATGACTAACAGATACAAGATTTTGGTGCAGAAACATCACACAGAGTTCTCAATTGAAATAACAGAATTAGGATGGAAGAAAAGTATAAAAATGCATCTTAGGTAAAAAATTCTCTAATACAAAAACTCAATTAAATTGGTTGGGAAGACAGTCAGACAGTAGAATTCCGTGTTAAAGAACCTCATGCTTCTAATGTCAGAAGGTTATTGATTATTACTGCAGTATTCAGAAAAAAACTTGTCATACTACCTTACCCTGAAATTTGACATTGGCAAGTCCGTGCATCCCGTGCATCATCATACAATCAAATAAATTAACCAACTAGATGTAACAGTTTCACAAGTTTTTTACTTGACGTTTATGTGTGGCTCAACATGTTTCGGG
>Ga0268261_10003503_pt1 | contig 11554 bp, 5 predicted proteins | sample TergutNc150P1_FD_190353 | JGI IMG/M metagenome (GOLD analysis project Ga0268261, IMG submission 190353) | Nasutitermes corniger P1 segment gut microbial community from laboratory colony in Florida, USA - Nc150 P1 (SPAdes) (version 2) | ecosystem: Host-associated > Arthropoda: Insects > Digestive... | reverse complement strand
CTCGCCTGCTGAGATCTTGGGTTCGAATCCCACCGGGGGCATGGATATTTGTCTGTTGTGAGTGTCGTGTGTTGTCAGGTACAGGTCTCTGCGACGAGCTGATCACTCGTCCAGAGGAGTCCTACCCACTGTGCTGCGTCGTTGTGTGTGATCTAGAAACATCAAGAATGGGTGCTCCATATATATATATGACATTAGCAGCCTAAATGTTAATAATTTAACCCTTATCCTGCTAAAGTGGAGAAAATGGTGAGCTCCTAATAATGCCAGCAAATAGCAGATGGGATTTAATTCAGGCTTTTAAGGGTTAATAAATTTAAAATCATCTTGCTGTTTTGTTCTAAATGATAGTAATCAATAAATAACATACATATAAGATAATCACATTCAGTTATCTTTTGTTAAACATAGATAACATCTTTTGTGAACAATTCTCAGAATACCTTAGACTAATAAGATGTGTAAGGAAGTCAATGCGTCATAGATAACACAACTGACACTTTAGTATGGTTTGTCATGGTTCAGTGTCCTGCAGGTCCGGCGAAAGTCCAAACTCCACGTTTTCTCCTTCTTATTTAAAAAACATAAATTTTCGCATCACTCAGAGGGATAAACAATAAGAAACTCTCAGACACTGTAAAGAAAATCACTATTGTTACTGCAAATATTTTCCCCCTCTTCCCCTTACTCTTTTTCCTGTTCTTCGCAACACTATGTACCTAGCCTGTGGTACTGATGGCATCATTGAATGAAGTCCGAGGCAACAAGAATTATCACAGTCACCACCTTCAAAATATCGAGCCTCAACAATTCGTGTCGATCGTAAGAGACTGGGCAGTTTTGTTTACTTAGTCACATATTACAGATTTCCTCGTTTTAATTACTGACATAATTCCTAATTCAGTCAATAGCACATCATAAACAATATACAAGTACAGGGTGATCAAAAATTCTCTGTACATCTGACGATTACAGTACAATCATCAGGTGCACACAGACTTTTTGATCACCCTGTATATGGGTAGGCCTTTACAAAGGCCGGAAAAATGTGTAAAATTCTCTTAGGTGAAACCGTCCATTTTTAAAATGAAGCCAGTTTTTATTTTACTTGCAGAACAACACACCTATATATGTCTTGTATAGTGGTTTTATTCAATTCTACCACATGTTTCGGCTGTCCATTTCAGCCATCATCACGGAGGAATACTGGCTCACAAAAAAGTAAAAAGGAAGAGGTATCTCCTTACAGAGAGTGGGTATAATGTTATTGTAATCTGTGATTATTATTCCGAAAACCCAAAAAAGTAATATTAAAACTAATAGAAGGAGTAGTCGCTAAACTTAATAGGAATATTGGAATGTTTCATCATCATCATATGTCTGTCATGGAGTTGGCCCACTTGTTGACCCGTTCCGGTCTCACGTATCCAGAAGTCTCTTCGAAGGTCTGCCATGATTCCTTCTGCCAGTTGGGGAATAGTGTTTCATTACCCTGGGTAATCTATTACGGGGCATTCTATTTATATGTCGTGTCCAGTTTCCATTATATTCCAGTAATTTGTCTAAAATTTGTGTTATTTTTAATTCCTTTGCAATTTGTGCATTTGTTTTTAATCAGTCCAAATGTGTCCTGCTGTTCTTCCCATGTATTTCATCTCTGCTGCTTTTATTCTTCTGGCATCCCTTGCTTTAATGGTCCAAGTTTAGCTACCATATAACAACACTGGGAGGGCTAGTGTATTGTATAATTTTATTCTTGTTTTCTTAAGAGTTTTTTGTGGCCTAAAACATTATTAAAATACCTGTAATTTTCAAACAGTTATGTAATTTGTTGTAAATATCCTATTCTTTTTCATAAGATATCATATTTCCTAAATAGTTAAATGAATTTACTTGTTCTACAATTTTGTTATCTATTACAGTTTTAGTTCTTACTGGATCTCGTCCTCTAAATGCCATCGATTTTGTTTTCTGTACAGATATAGTTAAACCATACTCTGTTATTATTTGATTTAATTTATGCGCCGCTCTCTGTAGGTTATCTTCTCTGTCTGCTATTATGACTTGGTCGTCTGCAAATAACAGCGTTGACAGTTGCTGTTTTTTTTTAAAGTTTAATTCCGGTAATGTCTTGTTTTTGCCATTTGGTTATTATTTATTGGTAGTGGAATATTTTGAAGCAAAAAATGTAGAATGTAATATAAATAAACAATAAAACAAAATATGTAGTGTAAAAGCTTGTGCGGTTTGTAACCATTACTATAGTATCGTATGTAATATACGAGTATATACTTAAATAATCTTTGTGTTTTGTTCTTGAATTTGAAATTCCTCCTCGTCTTGATTTTTGAACACCTTATATTCTCAAATAAAGAGCAATGATCTTCTTGATATATTGCCGTATATTGAAATTAGTTACGTAATCCATTGTTGCCTGGTTGCAAGATGAGTTTGAAAACTGTCATGTTAATTGTATAACATGGGGCTGTTATTATTACTATTATTATATTCATCTTAGGTAAGTCTAGTTTTATTTGTGTCAATACTTTTTTTGTGAGCCAGTATTCCTACCTGGTGATGGCTGAAAAAGACTGCCAATACATGTAGTCGAACTGAATAATATCAATTTACGAGATCTATGCAGTTGTGTTGTTCGGAAAGTAAAATAAACACTTGTGTAAACTTGTTCAGGGTCTTTCAAATAACTTACATGCATTTTTATCCTGTATCCTTTGTTGTGTTGTTGTGTGTTGATAAAATGCATGACATCTTCACACTCTTCTTTCCTCGTCATTTCGGAAATATTGCAAATATAAATAGGAGGCGAATCGGCTGTTAGTGGATAACCAGTACGTTTAGCCTGATAGTTAGCATGTAGCTACAGGTCATATTCGTGAATACAAGAATATTGTCACTATTCTGGTGTACGTACATACGTAGCCTAGCTCTTCAACAGTTCGTATTTATTCAGTCTAACAAGAAATTTTCTTGTAGGGAACTCAAGCTCATATTTCCGTCACAGAATGCTGCCATTAAATACTATTCTGAACTGCCTTCAACAAGTTCACATATTCATTTTAAAAAATTCCTTGATATAAGATGTACTTGAAAATCAGACTTGCATTTTCATCTTGCACTCCAAAATAAAGGGGTGTCCAAGTATCGTACGGTTTATTAGAATTAATTTATCGCTTTATTTTTGTTAATGCTGGTACTTTTAAGGAACTTCACTACAACATTAACTTTAAACATCCTTCAAATGAGGGTTGACAGTAGATTCAAATCAAGGAAAGGAAATGTCTCTATAAACATTACCAAATTTCAACTTTATTTTTAAATCTACAAACAGATCAATCCAATTAACACACAATAAATTCTTTAAATATTTTCACGTCATTTTGGACGGTTCTAAGTGTGTAAAAGTGTTATTGTAACAATGCAGGGATTTATTTTAAATATATTATAATGCTCTAATCAGTAAATACTGTTAACAGTTATTGGGAGAAAATAGATGTAATTTCTTATGATACCAGCACCACATCGTTCTTCCATCTCATGTAATTGAGTTTTATTGCTTCCAGTATTATCATCGTTTGGCCACACTGATTTAACACTTTACAGATATTGTGAAGAACTTTAATACCTTCGTTGTTCATCGAAGATAACGTAATGTTGACCAATATTTTCTCGTACTTGACACATGGGTTTAGATATAGACGTTGTCGTGGACGTATATACAATGTTTTTGTTATTATTTTAACCAATGATGCAAATACAATAAAGAATGTAAAAACCAAATAGCAATTTTCGGACACAACCTCTTAAAATACATGATTTTAGAAACTGTTTTTTTTTTCCTTTACTAACTTTTCTTAGAAGAACAAACACGTAAAATTATCAGCGATATAATCGAAATGGGCAGCAAGTCAAACACGATCGGATACGTAAGAGCCGTGTCACAGTGCTGGGGCGTTTGCGCCATTTTGTTTAATTATGCAGAAAAAAATAAGGATGTAAATTTTAATGCTGCACTGGTAGCGGTAGTAGCGGAACGTCCAGGCATGTCGTTAATCAATTATATTTCTACATGTATGTATTGGTAGATCTGCAAATTAAAACACAGGGGAGCTTCCTGTAATTTCCGACAATAAGAGACTGCTGTGAGCTTTGCATATGTTCGGAAGACAGCTGTTGTTAAAGGAACACATCGCAATATAGTGCCAAATTTCTGTGCGATTTACAGTCTTTGTTTTATCTCGAAAGCCTTTAAGCCTACCGAAAAGAGCATTGAACATAAAATATTTTTTCTGTAACTAATTCTTCTACAACTTTTATTCTAAAGTTTTTCTCTTCCAATATTGTGTACTGAGTTATGCCCCAAGATGTGTGTAACAGGTAGGTAGATCTACGGATATAAAGTGTCCATTTTTAACAAGTATTTCAATATCTTTTAGGAAGTTTGGCTAAATTCTTCAATATCATGTTTCATGAAAATCCATTTGACGACGCTGTACATATTTCGTGCGTAAAGACGGATGGAAGAAGCAATTTTATTAATAGATATTCCGCAGAGATGCGAAGGTTCTTAAAAATGTTTGGAACAAAGACTGACATCGAGAACAAACGATAGCATTAACAACAATATTACTAAACAAAACTATTTCACCCCATGTAGAAGTGGTATAAAAAAAAAGCGTGGTTGCTCATGTGTCTTTATTCTGCAGGAGTTAGATAATATTCAGTGTTTCGGTTTGGATAATTTTTCCTTCGAAGTGGAACACTTAGTTGAACGTCCCGAGATTTGCTGATGGACTCGCTGTTCAATTTGCTGCGAATGAAAAATAACACCATTAAAACAAGACAATAACAACCGAAGAGAAAGTAAATCATAAGTTAGAAATACCGTGAATTCTAAATAAAATTTTACAAAATATTTACAGCATATTTCACTAAAAGCTGAAAATTAAATGGAAAGTATAATTTGTTACTTTCATGTTGAAATATCACAAACCGCTTACCAATGTACACAGACTATTAACATCAGCCATCAGACCATACTTTCTTGTATGCATTAGAACCACATTTACCTGTCTCCTCTTACATATTGGAACAAGATTCATCATGAGTTATTTCGTAGAACTAAAAAGGAATTACTAAAATTTACTTAATATTTAGCAAAGTTTGAGTTAGTTGCGAATCCTGATTCGGAGTTCATGTATAGCGGAATGGTACACATGCCTTTCAGTTACTCTTCCGCTAGACCTGGGCTCCGGATTAGAATTCGTCATATTTGCCACTATTACGCTGATGTAAACATCCACAAAACAGTTTAGCTCCTAATATAGATAGGAGATTTGTCATTTATTTTCACTCTAAGATAAAAATAGACCTGTATTTTTAGCAATCTCGTACATACAGAACTTTTATTACTAATTAGCAAATATTTTATGATTATATTCATGTACAATAATTTAAAATTTCATGTTCTGTGGCAAAATATACAATTTTACTAAGAACATTCATAGTACGCCTTCCACAGACATGTCCTGAACTAAAGTGTTAAATATCATCCCCTTTCTTCAATAATCATTTTTTTAACCAGGACTTCCATCACTCGTGGCTGATTAAGTCTTCGCAGTACTTGTTACAAAATTAGTCTTCGCAATACTTGTTACAAAATTACTGTTTTCTTCTAATCATTCAGGAAACAGGCATTTTTAACGGGGCAAATACAAATCTAAAAACTATAAAGTCACACTTAATTCTTACATGAGTCAAATCTTAACATTTTCATGATTCCTTCGTTGCGAAAATAAGGGGATAAATTTGACTCGCACAAAGATGTAAAAATGAATTCGGAAATACTGGACCGAAACGTTCTGTAAATTACCAACTTGTGAAATACAGTGAAAAAGAAAGTGGTTTTCAGCATTGTATAAGAAGAAATCCGAGATGGACGATATACACTGACGCACTTTTTGGCTGTTCTCCCTATGCGAACATAAATTGTGACAGTTAATATTGATAGTTTGTGTAATTTATTAGATAAACAGTAATGTTATTATTTACAGATTTCGTGTATTTTAATTATAGTATCACGTTTTACGTGTCAACAAGGAGGAGAGACCACAATATTAAGAACTTGATATATCTCTAAACGTCTGTGACTATTGTGGGATCATTGCACCTTACGTCAGTGGACACTGTCTCTTGTCTGAAGCATATTTAGTGACCACGAGCTTTCGAGGGTTGGACCTACCCCCGAAACCATGTGTATATTAAACCTTTAAACGTTTAATTAAATCCCATCTGCTATTTGCTGGCATTATTAGGAGCTCACCATTTTCTCCACGTTAGCAGGATAAGGGTCAAATCATTAACCTTTAGGCTACTAATGTCATATATGTATATATGACATTAGTAGCCTAAGGGTTAAATTCGCCTCAGACAATCGAAAGTGTCAAACCAAAGAAGGGTATGATATAAACCTACTAGTCTACTGAAATTCAGCATGATTACAAAAATCCAAATGCATAGCTGCTGCATTAATCAGTACATTTCATGCAACGTTTATTTCTAACGACTTGCTTACAGTAGGTGCGGTGAGGAAATTTCAACCTCTCAGCATGTTAGACTTTTAGTCAAACGTAGGTCTATAAGCCTATAAGATTGCTTCTCTGAGCATGTAATTCTTACATATACATAAACTACAAATGAATGGTAAACTACGTCATTATTGACGGTGATTTGGGAGGGATGTGGAAAAAGAGCGACGGAGGCACACTACATGGTGGCTCAAGAATGAAATCCCTCCTTCTATTCGAAATTGTAAGCATCTAGGCAGATTTATTCTCTCAGGGAAAATAATCGATTTCATGTCTTCAGGCTTCGCGTCGTTTCTTACATTCCATAATCCCGTACGTACCTTCATCGCCACCCTCTTTGCACCTGTGTTTCTCTCACTTCCCTCTTAATGTTTATATTACCTTCTCGTTCTCCTTCCTTTGCCCCTCTACTTTACGTTCAAGCACTTTAGATGAATATGCTCAAAATATGTCGTTACATGAGAACAACAGTGAAGTACATCAGCTTGCTTCGTACTTAGTCTGCTATATTACGTTATTTCAACTACATAACACCCCTCACCCTCGCGAGATCTGTTGATTCGGTGGGCACAAGCAAACACACGAGTACGTACAGAAGCTGCCTTTCGTAAGTACAAGAGAGATTTTAAGATTACAAAGTGTACCACAAACATAATGTATAAGCCCGAATATAAGGAGACTTCTCTACAATTGGGGCTTAACTCAGAAAATTTAGAAATATAATAAAACTGTAAAGTACGCCGTAACTGTTTTTAAGGAACTAAGTGATAAAAAGAAGCGTTATAGTATTCCTTATAAGTCACAGTTTACTAGGAAATGACGTGTTCCTAACATGTCACCCGGGACTCACTTATAAGGATGCCCTTCTTATCTGTGTGGCTACTTTCGAATAAAAAGCTAAATTTATATTCGGGGTCATATATCACATAACTTAACCTGAGGGAAACAGGAATCTTGGAAGACTTAGGAATAGACAGGAAGATAATATTAAAACGGATCTTCAGTAAATGGTTTGGGAGGTTTAGACTTAATTGGCCTGGTTCAGGAAAGGGTATGGTGGCCGGCTGCTGTGAAGGTGGTAATGCGTATTCGAGTTCCGTAAAATGTGAATTTCTCCACTAGCTGAGGAACTATTGGCTTCTTAAGAAGGACTCTGCTCCGTGGAATTAGTTAGTTAGTTAAATAGATGGTTATTCAGTCAGTCAATCTGTCTGTTATTCAGTTACTTGTACGATACATCCCTTATTGGTGCGTATCAATCGTTGATCCTGTAAATTAAATTTTGTACATTTTACCATAGCTGGAACAATTACTACACTACCCTTGAACAGCCGCTACCCAATGCAAACCTAACATTTGGCTTTTTTAAAAGATGCCCGAAAATAATAGCAGCTGAAAATACGAGTAAAGTTCTGTACATTGAAATTTGGCGGCTTGGAGTAGGCTTAAATTACTAGCAAAAGGAATGTAAACGTGACATACAGTAACTGACAAGTGCCTAAACTCCACGCCTCTTTATGGCACTTGCAGATGGAATTCATGAACGTAATTCAGTATAGTACTGTAACAAGACAACAGGTTAATGTCCGGAAAAAGTCTCGAATTTCGTGACAGTAGCATGTGTTTGAATTACGGGGCATTTCTTTGAAAATTTCACTTTCGGAAATCCCGGCCGGTCAGTCAAAAACAAAAATTTGACAGGAAACCCTCATTTATTTGTCCGTGTGTTATAAAAAAGTAAATCATTACGGTTTAGACACAGTGTTCTCAAATGTGGTTCAGAAAATAATATATCATTAAGTGAAAAATTGAGAGAGAAATTATAAAGAACAAATGTCTCTTTCCAGTACATTTTTCACAGTATAAAAAGTAAAGTTTTCCATGGAGCATCATGTAAACCTTTCGAAAGCGTGAGTAGTGGTACAGCCCCACGAATTCCTAACTTTGACTCTGGCCGGATTTATAACCGAAAAACGAGCCTTTGGTGTCTACTAGTTACAACGCTGAGTGGTCCCAGAGCCGGTCTGGTCACTTGACAAAAGTTGGAACTGTTCCCTGTCGGTAACCGAAAACCCCAATTCCCCGATCGTCCGGTCCGTTTCCTAGTCACTACAGCTTCTGAGCTATTTCAGTGCTTGCCTGCATGGAGAGTACGGGGACAGTGTCTATTTGAGTGCACGGTTGATGCTTAATGGATGTTGACGGGAGTTCTTACATACAGCAGAGTTCAGGGTCAATGATTTTTCTACACAACTACCTTTGCAGCAAAGTAATTACCATTATGGGATGTTGTTTTCTTACCCTCTGTATAGATTTGTTTCTTGCATGTCTAGCAAGAAGTTCGAGTTCAGTAAGGTATGCAAGGCTTTCGGTTTTGAAAATTGCACCTTCCAATTCCGGTGCAAACGTGGGCAGATTGCTCTTCTTTCTCAGCAGAGACTTGGTGGCCCAACGGGTGGAGCTGGGAGTGGACTGGACATGAAAACCTGCTGTAGACACTTCGCGCTTTGTTTCGACGCCATCTTGCAGTAACATCTTCACTGGCGGTACTCGTTTTATTCTTTTGTACATACCATTGTTGTTACTGTTTGCAACAATATCAGTGTTACATGAGTTTTTATTTGAAGTAGATGGGCTGTTACTGGGTTCTCGAACCCCAGCAACTTGTTTGAAGTCTTGTAGCTCTGCCTTGCTGCTTCCTGGAGGAGAGAACACGGAAATGATGGTAGCAGAGCCTGCAAAGGGACAGAGGGGGGTGGCAGGCGACCAGAGGATGAAGACTCACTTTCCTTACCCTGTGAGTTGACTTCCTCTGGCACTGATGGGGCACACTCACTGTTTTCCCACTGAACACACACCACAGGGGCACTGGGGAGCAACACCTCCACTTCCTCTATGGACCTGCAGGTTTCTGATGGAGTCTCTATTGTGTTTGGAGACTCGAGGTCCTGTATTAGCTTCAGAGCTGCTTCGAGTTCTTTGGAGAACTCTGCATCACTTTCTTTATGCCCTGTCCTTTGCGAGTCGTCTTGAGAAGACTCTGGACAACTGCTGCTTTTTGACTCACTTTGGGTCTTTTCTGGCGAGTTCCCTACAGCTACACTTGCACTCGCACTTTGCGGAGAGGCTGACTGCTGAAACATTTTCTTCTTAGACAAGAAAGTTTGTTGCAGTTCCATCATCAGTGAGGCATACTGAACTTTCTCGGTGAAGTCAAAACCTTCAATGACACAGAATCTGTCCTTAGTAAATATTTCACTTCGCGGTCTTACTGGTTTGGGACTGACAGCGAAACCGGAAAATTCTGCATTCAGACTGATTGCAGTGTTCAGTCGCGACCTATATAGTGTTGGTTCAGTAAGTCTCTCCAGGCACTCGTATATCGGAGGGTTTGTGCTCGAGTCCTGCGAAGAACTGTCCGACAGGGCAGCTGGGGATGGTGTCCTTGAGAAGCTCTTCATGTAATTCAGATTACGGTTCCCGTTACTCTCTTCAGATACTTGTTCCACACGGACTATCGGGTTCACAATACACATCTTAGGTTCAGCACTTTGAGTTCTGTGAACGTCTATCTTAGTAGTATTTTGGTTCTTCATATCGACAGTCTTGTTGCCTTCATTTACTTGCACATTCGAAAGCTTCAGGTAGGGTGAGTCGGTTTTGGAAGATCCGGCAGTATCTGTTTCAAAAACCCAGGATTGGGCATATTGGTTGTAAATGTTGTGAGCTTGCTTTCCTACAGAGCTCTGCTTCTTCTGAAACGAGACAATGTCATTAGGGTACATCGAATGACATTTTATTCGTAGTTATAAACACAATTCTCACGGCTTTATCTACAAAGCTAACTCACTTCTCATACGGCAAGCACGCTTAATTTGGAATACAGGCAGAAAAGTAAAGCAATCCCATTACAGGCCTGGACAGGCCCTGAGGTTTCCAGGAAGTTGAGGATCCCAGATTTCAAGAAATCGGCACCGGCCGCCTTTACCCCCAGGAAATATTCCTGTTACTCATTTCTGTTAGAGGCTGAGTCAACACAGGGCCATAGTGCGGCTGGAAGGATTATGTCAATGAAAAATTCCAATGACACCATCGGGAATCGAACCCGCAACCTTCCGGCTTGTAGCGCAGTGCCTCAACCAACTGCGCCACCGCACCTACCAAATCCAGTTTCTGATCGCAGAGGCGTAGCTAGGAGGGAGAGATTTGTGAGGCCGACCAGAGTCCAAGGGGCGGAAAAATAGGAGGAAAAGTAAACATTTTAGATTAACGTATTTATTTTCTGCTCTAAACAAATATTAATTACAGAGCAAAATAAAAGGAAGTCCAATAAATAATTATGATCTAAAGTTCGTAATATCTGTTATGGGTGGCCATTATGAAGACTAGCCCCGGGCGTCAAAAGTCTAGCTACGCCACTGTCTGAACGAGTGCACTTTACGGCACCTTCCATAATTCCTGTAGGTCCATCACTGGTACCATAAATCCGTCATTTTAACTAATTCTGTGAGGCTTTAATTCAGCTGAAACATTTGCAGCCTTGTACTGTAAGGTTACTTTTCAAACTTTCTCATATGTACGTCTAGGCTTTACACGTGTTTATTACTTGCAGTTATGAAATTAAAAAATTATATGCCTCTGTATTTCACTCATAGAAACTAAAGAGTACACTCTTAACCCTTTAAAACCCGAATTAAATCCCATCTGCTATTTGCTGGCATTATTAGGAGCTCACCATTTTCTCCAAGTTAGCAGGATAAGGGTTAAATTATTAACCTTTAGGCTACTAATGTCATAAACATATGGAGCACCCATTCTTGATGTTTCTAGATCACACACAACGACGCAGCACAGTCGGTAGGACTCCTCTGGACGAGTGATCAGCTCGTCTCAAAGACCTCTACCTGACAACACACGACACTTACAACAGACAAATATCCATGCCCCCG
>Ga0268261_10003502_pt1 | contig 11554 bp, 12 predicted proteins | sample TergutNc150P1_FD_190353 | JGI IMG/M metagenome (GOLD analysis project Ga0268261, IMG submission 190353) | Nasutitermes corniger P1 segment gut microbial community from laboratory colony in Florida, USA - Nc150 P1 (SPAdes) (version 2) | ecosystem: Host-associated > Arthropoda: Insects >... | reverse complement strand
TACCGACTGTGCTGCGTCGTTGTGTGTGATCTAGAAACATCAAGAATGGGTGCTGCATATATATATATGACATTAGTAGCCTAAAGGTTAATAATTTAACCCTTATCCTGCTAACGTGGAGAAAATGGTGAGCTCCTAATAATGCCAGCAAATAGCAGATGGGATTTAATTCGGGGTTTAAAGGGTTAATCAACAACAAGTAAAATTATAATTTTATATATTGTTATTTTTGTGAGATATTCAACAACGCTGAACTACATGGGTTATACTATATTTTTCATAAAAGAATGATTGTATGAAATATTGATAATGAAAGATTTGACATATTTTAACACATGAGGGTCTGATTAAAAAAAGTACAAAAATATCTCTAAGGATAATTTGCCGTGGACTAGGATTCGAGTACAAAATATCCAGAATACAAAGTAGAAGAATTAACCACTCAGTTGCGATACCAAACACACCAATAAGAGGGCATCTGGAAACATAGAAACTAATTTCAAACCTTCACCTTAATGAGAAGTGGAGGTATACAGCGAGCAGCATCGGGTGTCAAGTATTCCAGTGATTTGGCAGGAATCGAGGCAATGGAAGATGCACTTAGTCCTCCAAGCACACAGCCTACAGCACTCACCTGCAAATTGTACATGCCAGCTCTTTCATAATGAGCTATACCAATTCTTTTATATTGTATGTTTCATGTATATGTATACAATTTGGACGGAAATTTCTTGGAAAACTAGTATTTGAAAACCTGCAGAAGAGGGAGTGTAACACTGCAGTGGATTCAACTGGAAATATGTTGAGAAAATGGGAGCCAGAAGAAACTGGCTGAGGATCATATCTAAAACCAGGCTTTCATATCTGCAAGGATGAACCATTTCATTAATTCTTCTTAGTTGGCTTGTCCATACTTCTTAGTTCTTACCTCAGATTTAAAATATAATTATAGATGGTATGGTCTAGGACTGATAACTATAAATTTGCAGGGTGAGGAAGCACGGTAAAGAGGGAAAAGGTACCTGCGTTAAGAGGTCAGTGTCTCTTTGAATGTATTATAACTCAGTGAAAACGCCAGTCCCAAATACACTGGTCACTAGGATACTTGAAAGGATATTTCTGTAGTGCATAGATGGTGTTTATGTGCAGATAGCAGGTGCTGACCAGTGATGTCTTGCCAGGTAGAAGTCCCAACCAACACTATCTACACTACTTATATACCTTCCAAGCTTCAAGTAGTCAATCATAGACAGTAAATTTATGTGGTCACAAATTAATACTAATATTTGTGAAAAAAATTCTGCTGATTTACCCTGCTTTCCATGGGAAAGATGAAGACCTATGAGAGTGTGTTGTCTGTATGTCTGTATGTATGTGTGTACATGTGTGTGTGTGTGTGTGTGTGTGTGTGTGTCCTGAAACATGCCCCGCATCCACTGAGGAGAGATAGAGGTATAGCAGTATGCATACTCAGCCTCGATGCTAGAAGAGGGTGGGTGGTCAGCACCATGCCCCAGCCTCTTTCCACCCAGGAGAGAGACCCAGTACCCATTCTACAGGAAGCTGGGTGGGCCTTGGGGCCACTCTGGATGGGTCTAGAAAATCCTACCCCTACTGAGGTTCAAGACCCAGACTGTTGAAAACAGTGTGTCTCTATACTGACTACACTATCCCCACCATGTGTGTGTGTGTGTGTGTGTGTGTGTGTGTGTGTGTGTGTGTGTGTGTGTGCGCGCGCGCGCGTGTGTGTGTGCGTGCGTGTGTGTGTGTGCGCGCGCGCGCGCGCGCGCGCCTGTTCGTCCGTACGCGTGGAACAATTCGGCTGTCACTGGAGGGATTGTCATGAAATTTTTTATTTGAGGATTCTTTGAAAATCTGTTAAGAAAATTCAAGTTTAATTGAAATATGACAAGAATAATGGGTACTTAACGTGAAGACCAATGTACATGTGTGATATCTCTTTGAATTCTTCTTTAAATGAGAATTTTTTTCGGAAAAAAGGTGTAGAGAAAATCAAAACATGCATTTTATGTTCGATAACCCCCCCCCCCGAAAATTGTGCCGTTTATGTGGAAATATATTGTAGAGCCAGATGGGCTGGCCACAGATGAAAATAAGTTGAATGCGTTTTGCATGCTGGATAACTAAGGGTACAGACACACACTCATAATATGTGGTACTTATTGCTTTTCCATGACAACAGTGGTTAGGCGAATGCATCTCAATATTACGTTTATGCATTGCCTGTCTTGTATGCAGAATGATTTTTCTTTATATGCCAAATAATTAGCTTTTTACGTGTCACATTGCTGTTTTAAATATGTGAGATTAAATTATTAATGGGAGTCCTTCTCTCCTGTTTATATTTTCAGGTAGCAATCAAAATAATAGACAAAACGCAATTGAATCCCGGCAGTCTACAAAAGGTAAGACTACTTGACATCTGTTCGTATACAATTGGTATGGCAGTCTTCCTTGTTGTGCATTATAGTTATAGGATATATAGGTATGATGTCATTTTCCATCCTCAGTAGAAGCGTATTTAGTGGTATTTATTATTACCGTCTAAAACCACAACATATAATATCAAAAATTAGGTAAAAACTCTGTGGTTAACTTCTAGGCAACATGTTTTGGCTGTAACTCAGCCATCATAAGGCCAAAGTGGAAAATAGTCTAGGTACATAGAAAGTGTGCACTCTAGGAGATCCCATATCATTTACAATAATATATTAAAATTGTATATTAGTTAATAATATGAAAGTAATATCTAGAGTAAATTATGATGAAGAATATGTTACCTTTATATTCATGTAAAATGAAAGGTTCTGATATGTATCTTAATCACAGAAACGGATGGTTCGTAGAGCTGGATGGTCTAAGTCATTCACGTAGAACAGGTCAAGAATAAAAACTAGTACCACACCATTATAGTGTGTAAGTTGATAAAAACTATACAGAAGTTTACAATTTAATCAAATACGCAGTATGAGAATAGTTTAGTGAGTATCACTTTGTATGTAACAACGATATAGTGTTATCTTTGCACTGCGCAAGTGGTTTATAGTGGTCAGAATCAGTTGTCGTAATAACAAGTTCAAGTTCACAAGTAGCACATGCTGCTTGGGAAGTCTCAACTAGAATTGTGCGATGTATGAAGAACAAGCATATGAGTAAGAAACGTAGGTGTGGAGGTTGTAAACTCTGTATTATCCTACCTCCATGTAGAGATGAATAATGTAGAAACTTGTCTAACGAATAACAGCACTAGATGTATGAATGTAGTAGAACCAATGTTTCATATAGTGCTTTATAGGAGTTCTGGAGAGACGTGCGTCCATATGTGGAAGATGTAACTCGTCAGTTTCCATCACGAGTGCATGCTGTCACACACAAGTTACATTCAGCCATACACAAACTGGTATAGCGCAAACAGAATGCGGCCACTATATCTTATGGCTACATACTCCTTGGGTCATCAGCTGTCCATAATTTAAGGAAATGGAAGGACTAGTTAACCATCACTCATAGCATTAGACAGATGTGTGAAGGACCCCTTCAAGCGACAGACATTGAAAGAGTCTAAATAGTGCAGATGGCTAAGGTGTTGTATAAGTGGTTTAGCCATGTATTCTGAAGGAAAATCTTTGACTAGGCCCAGGGGCGGATCCAGGTTTTGTGAGGCCTGAAGCTTATACAGTTTTTTGGTCCATCTTTAAGTCAAAGAATACAAAATTACGAATACAGAATTTGGTACGAAAGTGAATATTTATTTTCAATGAGAAAAGAAACCACAACAAATTACAAATTTAAAAATGCTGACAACTACCACAAACATCACAAAATCCCAAAAAATAACATAGTATTTTATTAATCAACTACCTGACACACTTCTGTAATACTTTTTTTTCCCCCTACATCTTTTGGCTGCATACTATTTGATTTTGTAATATTATTTTTATTATTGGTAGTTTAGAAAAGTTTCTTTCATCTTCACAACTCATCACTGGTGATGTCATGTAAGTTTTTAGGATTGTTGTCAAGTTTGGAGAAGCTTTGTTAAGTTTCCTTCATATATGAACTGTAAGATTTAAGGGCATTTCTAGGGCATTGCTGGGGCTCCTCCCAGGGCCGTGGAAGGGGCCCGTGTAGCTGATGTGCCCTGAAGCTTAAGCTTTATTAGACTAATGTTAATTCTGGCCCTGACTAGGTGCATAATATCTGAAAAATCTAGATTTTTTCTGATGAATATAATGACCAAATGTACATTTTCCGAGGGCTGGCTGTAGAACTTAGGTGTGTTATAATCCAGAATATTTGAGAATTTCTGGCACATGTATGACTCCGTGGGTGCTGGATTAAAGGAATTGTGCTATAGTTTTACTTTGTTCAGTATTTCCCACTATAAAATACATTACTGCAGTTTCAGTAGTTCACAAACTAATTGTTTTATTGTAATTTTTGCAGCTTTTTAGAGAAGTTAGGATAATGAAGATGCTAGACCATCCCAACATAGGTGAGTTATCCGAGATAAATAATATAAAACAGAGACTTGAAAATAATTTGGAGCACCTGTTTGCAGAATGGTTCAATTTAAGGCCACACTTAATGTAAATCAAGCGCTGTGGTACAGGTGCTGATGCTGTGTGCGGTGCCAGCGCAGTCTTTATTTCAAGAAATTTAAAAAGAAGGTGTTACCAAACATAAAGCAATTAAAAACAATGTTCTTAGAGAATGATTTTATGTAGTTTTAATACAGAATGTGTGATACAGTACAGAGCATGCTCTCTCCTCCACTGGTAGTGCACACATGTGCATGCACATGTACCAATATCTATTTTTCCTGCAAGAAAGTTCTGTAGTGATATAATACTTGAAGTTTGGATGACAAAAATTATTTGTAGTTTTGTTTCTCTGGAGGACTCTCTATACATAACTCTTTAAGAACATTAATCTCTTCAAAGGCCAGTGTGTGGAGGTACCTTAGTTTTATGCTTCTTTTATACAACATCTCATGGCCTTGAGATAAAACACTGGGCTCTCATTTAGAAGGTTGCAAGTTTGCGCGCATGTGTGTGTATTTTTAAGTGCATGCAGATTTTTCTGCTTGGATACTGAAACCTTCAGTGCTGTTAAAGATGAAACTTGAGGAATGTGAATAATGCCAGCGTCTGTAGTTCAGAGCTCTGAGGCTCGCTGTTCTGGCAGTTACTCTGACAATCTCTTATTTAAGAGGGGTGAGTATGCTGTCTGGATGCCCACCAACTCAGATTAATTTTATGCCATTGCATGGGCGAGCAGAGGCCGAAGAGGTCCACAAAGACCATGTACGGTGGTTCCAGATAAACAGTAAGAAGGGTTCCAAGGTACTGGACAACAGTACTATGTTGATGTAGAACTCAGAAGAAGCAGGTGCAGATAAAGATAAAGCTGACCTTGTGCATGCCATGAAGGCATGTGGGGGAGGGGAGGTATAGCTCTACCCATTCTTTAACCTTGGCACTAGGTGGAGGTGTGTGGTCAGCCTCATGCCCTGGCTGCTTTATCCCCAAGAAAAGAGGTCCCAGAACCTGTTGAAAAAGAGGCTGAGAGGGCCCCACCACCAGCCTGGATGGTGTGGAGGAGGAAAAATGTCTGTGCTAGAAATGGAATTATGGTTATGCGGTTCTTACAGCCCATAGTATTAGTCACTATACTGAGCTATTTTGACTAATGTGTGTAATGGAATTATGGTTATGCGGTTCTTTCAGCCCATAGTATTAGTCACTATACTGAGATATTTTGACTAATGTGTGAAAGTTAAAGTTTTATGAATGTTGGGGCAGGTACTGATATTTGAGATTCTAGTACAGATTTTGATGATAATTGAATATGAAAATTCTAAAGTGGAATACATCTACAAGTGTATCCTCAATACTGTGTGCATTACACACATTTCATGTTTCTGTAATGCATATTGCAGCTCACCTGGGGAAAGTGCCATGACATGCAGTGGTGTGGTTGTAGTGGTGGTGGTGGTGGTGGTGGTGAGGAGCAGATTGAGATTGATATCAGTTTCTCAGAAGTGTTACTTTTGAATGAGTCTGCAAAACAATGTGTTGTTCTACAGTGAGACCTCCATGCAGGATTATGAACGGCAGTGAGCTGGCCAGGCTGAATGTACAGTGTAGCAGTAGTAGTAGTAGTAGTAGTAGTATGTAGAAATTTGCTTGTATGATCCTGCAGTTGGTTAGGAGAATCAGCAACAGTGGCTTCTCTTGAGGTCCAAAATCTGACATGCTGTTGGTAGTGTGAGCATGCCAGTGAATAAACCTAGCCACAGAATAATAGAAAAGTAAAAACATCTTGTTTTTTTGAAACAGTGCTCTGTGCTCATTCTACATAGAAGCCTGTTGCCTCATTAGTATGTTGTTCCACATTGGCTGACTTGCTGAATTTTGTTTGGGTACTATGATAAATCATCATGAGAAACATTTCCTGTGCTGGTGTTCTTTGATACCTCTAGAGAAGCCCAGTACCCTTTTCTTATGTACGAGGTGCGACAATTTAATTCCCGGAATAGTCGCAGCATGTTGCTGGGGTGTTGAGTCTGACAAACTTGTGTACTGAAGCACGTTTGGACATGTTCCAACTTGCGTTTACATGAGCTACAAACCAAATAAGTCGTTCATTCCCAAGAAGCAGAGGAAGTAGTACGTGTCCGTGGTACACGGTTGGTGGAAGAATGAGTGACAAGAGTCTGGAGCAGCGGATAAACATCACGTTTTGTGTGAAAATTAGTAAAAGTGCTAGTGAAACGTTAGCCCTATTAACAGTGGCTTATGGTGAATACACTATGAAGAAATTGAGTGTTTTTGAATGACACAGGCGGTTCAAGGAAGGGTGAGATATGCAAGGCGACCCAAGAAGTGGGCAGCCAAAAACGCAAAGGACAGATGCAAATGTGGACAGAGTACGAATCTTGGTGTCCTCAGATTGAAGATTAGGTGTGCGAGTAATAGCAGAAGAATTGAATATGAATAGGGAAACGGTGCGGCATATTGTAAAGGAAGATTTGTGAATGAGAAAAATTTCCGCAAAAATGGTGCCTTGAATCTTGACACATGACCAGAAACAACGTCGCCTTCACATTTCGTCTGATCTTTTACACAAGGCAGAGATGTTTGATAGGGTCATTACCGGTGATGAAACATGGTGTTTTCAATACAACCTGGAAACAAAATGACAAAGCATGCAGTGGAAAATACAGAATTCACCTTGGCTGAAAAAAACACGCATGTCTCAGTTGCAGGTCAAGACCATGCTTGTGTGTTTCTTTGATCACAAGGGGATAATTCACTATGAATTCATTGCACAAGGACAAACGGTAAATCAACAGCGTTATTTGGAAGTGCTGACAAGGTTATGCGAATCTGTTTGGAGGAAAAGACCTGTACTCTGGCCTGATAAGTGGATTCTCCACTATGACAATGCCCCTGGGCATGATGCGTTAAGAGTTCGCGAGTTTCTGGCTAAGAACTCAATTACAAAAATGGACCATCTACCTTATTCATCTGATTTAGTCCCCTGCGATTTTTGGCTCTTTCCAAAACTAAAAAATGCCCTGAAGGGACAAAGATTTGCTGGCCTTTCTGACATTGAACGCAACGTGAAAATGTTACTGCGAGGTATTCCAGAAAACGATTTTCAAAACTGTTTCTGGCAGTGGCAGCATCTTCTCATGAAGTGTATAGCTTCACAAGGAGAGTATTTTGAAGGCAACAACAGTTGTTAGTGCACAGGTAAGCAAATTTTGCTTTCACAGGGCCATTCCAGGAATTAAATTGCTGCACCATGTATGAGACACACTTGCTGTTCCTCGAGATAGTCTGAGAAGCTGGTAAATTATGTCTGTCTAGTTTATGCAACGTGAATCCAGAACTCTGTAGATAATTTTCTTTGCACAGAAACACAACGAACATGAGGATAATGTTGTGTCCAGGAACATTTTCTGAACCTTTATGTGTGATGCCTTATGCATTGCCAGCTAACACCTTATCAAAAGAATTCCTCATGTAAGTAGATGACATGACTACTGATAATATAATAATAATAATAGTATTTATTAACTGCAATTGGGTTATCACCCGGTGGCACTGATGCATACAACAAATTACAGTACCCTTGTTTTAATCTGTTGCATTTAACAGTTTGTCTTATCTATTTGCAATGGAATTCAGTTTGGTAGGTAGGTCTCAACGTTTCAGAAGAAAATGTCTCCTCCATCATCGCAAAAACCGCAAAGTATCCATCTCTGGGTTAGTAGGTTCCAGCAGAATGTTGGTAGTTGTATACCAGATCATATATCATCACAATGTGATACCATAGTGTTTAATATTCACTACCTTACCTGTGACATGCTCAGAAGTGCATGAAGAGCAGATGCTGTAATTTATTCAGGAAGTGTGTATTGTGTTGAGTTACTATTGACATTACAAATGCTTTCTATTCTGCAGTGAAACTGTTTCAAGTAATTGAGACGGAGAAGACACTGTACTTAGTGATGGAATATGCTAGTGGTGGTGAGGTCTTCGATTATCTGGTGCTGCATGGCCGAATGAAGGAGAAGGAGGCAAGAGCAAAGTTTCGACAAGTGAGTAGTAACTGAATATGAATATTTGTGTCATGTATACTGTTTTTTGTTAGCTTACTTTCCTCATAAGGAAAATATTTTTCATGTCCACACACTTTGTGGTGATGCAGATCTTCAGGGTTGTTTGTGGAAAATGTAACTTAGTTGGAACAAATCCTAGTAGGAATCCTAGCAGCAATGCATATCCAAGTTCTGTAATTATTTACAGTTTTGGTAGTAAGGATATGTCATAGGTGAGACAGATACTGTCTTCTGCCCACTGGAGCCCTCTGTTTGAGTCCCGGGTGAATTTTTGTTCAAAGTCTCCTTTCCCACCAATAATTACACTATTGCTGTGTACTGAACCTTTTGTTGATGGGGTTAGACATTTAAAGTTTAGCACACATTTTATGTAAAACATAAATATTATTTAAAAGAAGAGAAATTTATGAAATGTGTGGCATTTTGTGAGAAATAAGACAGACTGTGCAGCCTGTCTTAAAATGCGATACATATCCTAGGTGCATAAACACATAAAACAGTTCTTTGGGGTGCAGTCCTACTTGCTCCCTGTATATTGGACAGTGGCATGGAAAGGGTTAATACATCACAAGCCCCAGTGTTTGTAGTACCCCTGACCATGCAGCACATTATTGCATCATCACTCTCTATGCTCAGGCTGTATTTCTTTACTTTGCTGGTGATACAGTAAGGGAGGTTGAATTTGTTTTTTTTTTTTAATTTCTGCTAGCATCAGTGTATTTAAAGAAGAGTAGGAGCCAGTAATAAACATTCTTCCCACATCTTCTTTTTCTGTTTGTTACAATAACTACAATGTAGTCATGATTCCCAAACTGAATCTTTTGTGTGCATGCAGATGAATTCCTACTCTGCCTAGATGGGAGTTTAAATTTTCAGTGATGCCATTTTCCTTGGTGTTTGTTCTGCCAATGTTTATTTCTGTTTCTTAACTAAAACATGTCAGGAATCCATGAGGCAGTTGCTTGAAAGCTCAGGGGTTCAATACAGCAGGATGATTTGAAGTTGACCATGGGTCTGCTTTTGATGTTACTCTGAATCATTGCTGTTTGCTGCACAAGTCATGTTCAGTATTCCAGCATAATGGAATAAACCATTATGTAATAGAAATGGTGAATGTTGCAATCCACAGATTGGCCCAGGGAGTAAGGGATTGAAAATAGGGGTTTGTAGTTATAAACAAACAGTGAAGTTTAGCAAAGGCATTTTAAATACTAGCTTTCTCCAACAATCTGTCCAGTTGCTTCTGTAAACATTTTAAATTGCCAGCCACCAGCTGCAAATTTCAAAGCTTTTAGAATGGAGTTGTTAAGATAGGAAAAGCAGTGACCTCACTCAGTCCTGTAACTGTGTACCCATGTCATTTTTAACCCCGACAATCAGAAGTGTCTCTTCTTGTGCCTGTGTGTGTGTCTTTCCTTGTTAGTATCAGTACATAATAGCAAAAACCTTGAAGAAGTAACACCAAAATTTTAAAATTTAAACTATATTCTTCTAAAGGATTTGGGTTACATTCAGGAATTGTTTCGGCTTGTTTCGCTTTGGCTACTGTGTATGTTGGTTACAATACTAAATAAATTTTGTGTTATCTTAAGAGTTCTGTGTTAACTGCACAGCTGGAAAGAGAAAATTACACCTGTATGGTTATTTTCCTTGTCAATATGACTTTAGAGGAGCAAAAATTTTATACCTGTGGAACAAACAACACTTGGCCTAGTAAAGTTTAATCAAGTAAACAAAATGGAACTAGGAATGGGAATGGGGTTTATGTTTATGTCCAGAAACTGTACTTCACAGCTTGTGTATGTGTACTGGCAAGAATACAGGGTACAATCCGTAATGTCTTTTGTTTCCTGTATTTGTAAGGAACCACCAAAAAAGTTAATGTGTGTAGTAGCTAAAATAGCAGTAATGTAACAGAGAGACCAATATGGGGCACAGAAAGTGAACAAAGAATTAGTTTTGTTCATACAAGAATAATTCGTTTTGTGTATGATATATTATTTCCATGTGTCATAGTGTAAGTTCTAGAAATACAATTTTTTTTGTCATACCTGAATCATCTGTAATGATCTAACTGTGAGTGAAGTGTAGTGGGTGCAGTATAATGTCCCCCCCCCCCAATAATTACTTGATGAAAGTGTGGAAGGATTTAACATTGACTGCTATTATGATTTTACATATTTCTGTACTGTAATTATGAAACTTTTAAATTCGTTAAATAAGTTGTCACTTATTTTATGTATGTAATACTGAAATAACACTTTTCTTCCAGATTGTTTCTGCAGTACAATACTGCCATCAAAAGAAAATTATTCATCGAGATTTGAAGGTAAATTTGCATTTCATTTTGATTCTACTACAAGTCATAACGTGAGGTTCGTAAGCCAAATCCTGTCCAGCGCATTTATCATCATGCATTTAAGAGTTGTGTTACAAGTTTTTAATATTGTATTGCAGGCAGAAAACTTGCTGCTGGATAGTGAGATGAATATTAAAATAGCGGACTTTGGGTTCAGTAATGAATTTACACCTGGTAACAAATTAGACACATTCTGTGGCAGTCCACCATATGCTGCACCAGAGTTATTCCAAGGTGAGTGAAGTGTGCAGGTATCTCTACACTTTATAGAGGAGGGGCATTCTGTCACGTATTTATGGAGACAGTTGTATGAATGTGAACGATTTTTTTTCATAATTCTGCCCCATTCACTCACATTATTTAAGTCACAAGTAGCTGTGTGAGATTTGAGCTTCTCACAGTTGTGTTGTTGAAGACTTGAATCTTTATAAGTAGTTGTTAGGATTGTTGTATTCCATTTTGGCTTTATTTCTTGTATATTGGGTTTTTTTTTGTGCACTCAAGCCTGCTTCTGTTAGCTTTATCATCTCCCCCCCCCCCCC
>Ga0268261_10003501_pt1 | contig 11555 bp, 7 predicted proteins | sample TergutNc150P1_FD_190353 | JGI IMG/M metagenome (GOLD analysis project Ga0268261, IMG submission 190353) | Nasutitermes corniger P1 segment gut microbial community from laboratory colony in Florida, USA - Nc150 P1 (SPAdes) (version 2) | ecosystem: Host-associated > Arthropoda: Insects > Digestive... | reverse complement strand
AAATGGACGCTCCCCAGTATGTATGCGTTGATGTACCTTCAGTTTACTTCTGTCACTGTATGCTTTATTACACATACCACAGCCATATGGACGCTCACCAGTATGTATGCGTTGATGTACCTTCAGTTTACTTCTGTCACTGTATGCTTTATTACACATACCACAGCCATATGGACGCTCACCAGCATGTACCCGCTGATGTACCTTCAGATGTTCCAGTTGCTTGAATGTTTTATTACAAACATCACAGCCAAATGGACGCTCCCCATTGTGTACACGTCCATGTATCTTCAGACGTCTTCTGTCACTGAATGTTTTATTACATACATTACAGCCATACGGACGCTCACCAGTATGTACACGTTGATGTTCCTTCAGACGTCTAAGTTGCTTGAATGTTCTATTACACACGTCGCAGTGATTTGTACGTTCCACAGTATGTATCTCCTGGTGCTGTTTCACAGCACCCTGCTTACCAAATGTTCTATTGGAGGTTCCCTGTTAAAAAAAATTAAAAAAGCAATATTATTATTTTAAAAAGAGGAACAAAATATTATCAAAATTGAGTTATAAATCAGTTACACCACAAGACATGTTTTTTTTTATCAAATTCCATTAAGCACTATACATGTAGTCTATTATGGTGTGTTAACAATATATAAATCATATACTCCATTTCCTGTTGCAAGACACAAGTACATAATGAATTGTGAAAAAGATATTTTACAGCCTTTCTTTTGAAATGTAATCTCTGTCTCCCCTGAAAATCTGCTAGAATTACATAAGCTTAGTAACAGTCAGATCCTCTACAAGACACCAAGTACGTGGATGCTTTTGGCTGTCAGGACACATACTTCTTGAACAGTTGACCCTTAAAGGTGGGACTAATTGGGTATCCAGAAACATCAGAATGGAATTGACACTTTATGCAGCGTAAAATCACAGAAGGGACCAGGTCTCAAAACATGTTCAATTTTAGTGTGCCTTTCCAACAGGACAATGCCAAATGGTCAAATATAAATGTGTTCTGTGACATAATCTCAGAAAACACTGTCCAGCAGGGTAAATTCACATGACCTCCCAGGTCAAGGGCTTGGTCCTGCTTTCCCTACTCAACATCTCTGTAGTAGGTCCAAAAGTTCCTTCATCTCTAAAAATGACAAACATGAAACTTTTGGCTTCTGATACCATATAAAGAAAATCCAAACACACACAGATCAACCAGCTTGCTGTAACTGCTAAGATACTTTCACAGCCTGGCATACAGTTGTGCGTGGCATCTCTACCTGTTCAATCATGGCAGACTGTGATGTTCTGCATGAAAGACTTCCTTGGCTTGTTCAACATTCAGGTCTCATCTGAACACAGATCATACTTGTGATTGCCAGAGACCCAGCCAGACAATGTGTAAGAGTTTAACAGCAGGGGAAATTGCCCAGTGTCTGCATGCAATCCAATAATGTGGCCGTACAATTATACACAGGGAATGGAAGTGATATTTCTGATGACTGTGCAAAGCTCTCTTATAAAAATGCAAATAAAGCAGAAGCCATGTTTTGCAATATTTTACATGAAGCTACAATACCGCACTGGGCTCTATAGTTGCAGGAAGACTTTCCTTTACTCCTTGAAAACCAACTATAAGGCCAGAGGAAACTGACTGCAAGTGGTACAATATTTACTTGTACCAGTTCCTCCAAAACAGACCGAGTTCACAGTACAGTACTAAATCTCTAAGATGAAGAACAATTATTGTGCAGTTGGTTACAATTACAGTAATTCCCAGTAGACCTCATGGTGTCTACCAAATGCAGTAAAGTTTAAATGTATGTTGTGGAATTCATTGAGTGGATTATTGCAAAGTAGTCGATAAATGCAAAAAATACAGCAGATACAACAAATTTCTATTTAACCCACTGGCATACACAGACGTCGCTGAGACGGCCAGGCTCGCTAGGTCCATTAATACACAGCCGGCTGTGAGACGCAATTCAGAGACCAACCCAACATCGCAGCACAACAGGGGTATGTATTGAAGTCGATAAAAATTAATTTTGCATGAATAAAATATAAATGTAAAAAATTGCCATTTTTGCCTAAAAATTAGTATTTATAGGTGCGCCATGTGTTATAAAAAGTAGTATGCCAATGGGTTAAAGTTCCTCCATATGAAAGTACATTCCTACTAAAATTCAAATAATATGACCATGTGTCTAATTTCCATAAAGAATAGACATTTTTTTATACCACTCACATTCAAATCATTGCCTGAAATATTGCTAAAGCTGCCATAATCATGAGAGAGATATGTAAGAAACTTGCAGTAATGTAACCTAGTATGTGGATGATTTGCAATGGGTCCAATTCACAACAACTTCATATCTTGGTGGCAATTACATATGTTAATAGTAGGACAGACAGACAAAATGCTCATAGACCTGAAATACAGTAAAGGAAGCAGAGAGTTATCTGCTGTGTGAATGGAGAATCTCATCATAGGTGTGAATCAAGAATACATTGAATCGTGTGTTTTTACTCTGTATGTTGGAGTGCTTCGCCAAGTTACCACATACAGCAATGTCACTTCTTCATTCCTCCCCCAGCCCACCCTTCCTGCAGAGGCAACCATTACACACAGGCTTGTTATACCACTGCCTAATGCAGTCTTCAGAGGGTCAATACCTGCACAATTCATGTTTCTCTATCACCTCTGGCTTTGTAGTGTCAAACTACAACCAACAATGCAATTTTCTTGAACAGTGGCCTCTTCAACTGATACGTCATCACTCTCTAGCACATAGGAAACCACTGCTCTCTAGGGAAATTTAATTCTCGTATAACAAATCAAAATTAACCTTTTGGCACCCGAATTTCACATTTAAATTTTAGCACATCCTGTATAGAAAATGTGAATAACACAGGAACCAAAAAAAGGTAGCATTATGAAATAAACGGCATTTTGAAGAGAAAAACGGAGAGTATGCAGCATGTTTAAAATACTCAGTACTTATATTTGTTGAAAAAAAAATATAAAATGCAACATCTGGAGGGTAGCGGTACGCCCGTCCTATATATAGGACGCAAGGTTCTTAAAGGTTAAAATTTTAATACATTTAAAGCAGCTTCAAAAATACAGTACAATTCCTACAATATGGAGTTGATACTCCAAAAATCCCGATACATCAGCAGATGAGGAAAACAAACCCAAATTCCAGAAGCTCTGGTGTTGGTACCATCCAGTGTATATATTGATACTGTGTTTTCACATTCTGTAATCTGGACTACACTGAACCCAATGACAGCTATTATAATTGCCCCCAAAGAACTCAAAATAAGTACACAAGCAACTGCAGGTATAACAAGACAAATAACATACACAATTCCAGAGACAACAGAAATAAATAGGACCATGTAAGGGTTACATGCCAGATTGTCATTATGGGAGCATACAAGATTGGATTTTTGACAATCTATGGTACAAAGAAACACAAGGAAAAAATTACTTATAAGAACTTGGTTCAGTACAGGTACTGTTTAAAGGTAAACGGAATATTTAATAATCTGGCACCTCTCCAGTTCTGTGGGTGCCAGATTATATAAATTCTGATGTATAAGCACCTAAATTTGTATGGCCTTTAGGAATCATTCTGTGAGTAAGGAATTTTAATTACATGGAGATAATACGTTTTCATGTTCTTTGCAATTAGGTGCAGACCAACCTATCTAGTACAGACCCCCCCCCCCCCACACACACACACACCCACTCCAAAAAAAAGTGACAGCACAACATTTTCATTTCCAACAGTGTAGCTGTTTCAAGTGGCCAGAAATACTGATGTAACAAAAACAGCTGACATTGCTGGACAACGATGAAATGTGTCTAATAACCGACATACATGCACATAACTCACCTCATCTTGTTCAGCCTTTATATCAGGAAAATTTATATCTTCAGGAATCTCCTCTTGTTTGATGCTTGTATCTGCCTCTTCATTTATAGCTATGAAACCCTCTTCTATTACATCAACGTCCTCCTCAACTTCTATATTGCTAAAATTACACGCACCATCAGATGATGCTGCATGTGACTCACCAGACGAACCTGGCAGAATGTGCACAGAATCTGCGCAGCTCTGTAAAACCAACATAACATTAATGTGACCTCTGGCATAACAAGGAATGATATACACTTTCATCCCAGCTGATAATACTGCAGCTGCTTTGTACATTTTCAACACTATCAACGTCAAATCATTACAACAAATAATAACCAAAGTCACAGAGAAAAGTCCTTTCCCAGAAGACAACAGCTGCTCAGCTACAAATACAATTTCCTGTCTTTTATATAACATTTGGGTCCATTACTATTTTCACCACAGCCTGACTCACACCCTCTCACCTAATATTTTAACCCACCTATCTTCTGTTCTCACATTCATTCTTTACTGAATAACATCACTATTAGGTCCCATATCTTGATATTTTGTTGACCGTGCATCTCAGTATAATTTATTCTTTATTTTCAACTTGATACACTGCTTTTTTGTTTACGTACAATTACTGCTATCTTCTTTCCTCTACATGTTTCAGGCCTCACAGGCCCATCATCAGGAGGTCTAAATTGTACATGCAGCCTATGGTATTCTCCCCCTCGCAAAAAAAACCCGCACAAACGACAGTTCTTTCTCAATGGCCGCATGACAAAGACATCTGCAGAGGTAAGCAAGGAAACAAATTAACCTATTGCATTCTCTTTAGAAATATTGTGTCAAGTAAAAATAGTCATAATAACCTTTGTACAAACAAGCACAAATGTAACCTCTACACGTTTCATTACATAGGAACATACAAAAAATCCCCAATAATCTACAAGAAAGACGACACTCTAGTTAATATTTTAATATAATGACGATAAACGATCCCGTTTTCAGGGGGAGAATACCATAGGCTGCATGTACAATTTAGACCTCCTGATGATGGGCCTGTGAGGCCTGAAACATGTAGAGGAAAGAAGATAGCAGGTATTGTACGTAAACAAAAAAGCAGTGTATCAAGTTGGAAATAAAGAATAAATTAGGTCCCATATGTTTAGTGCACTTCAAACGCCATGCTGACACACCAAAATAAGGGACAAAAAAGTGAGAGAATGACAAATAACAGAACAGCTGATCTAATCTATCAATCTTAAAACTGCTCAAAAAAGTGAGAGAATGACAAATAACAGAAGAGCTGATCTAACCTAACGATCTTAAAACTGCTCAAAAAAGTGAGAGAATGACAAATAACAGAAGAGCTGATCTAACCTATCGATCTTAAAACTGCTCAAAAAAGTGAGAGAATGACAAATAACAGAAGAGCTGATCTAACCTATCGATCTTAAAACTGCTCAAAAAAGTGAGAGAATGACAAATAACAGAACAGCTGACCTAACCTATCGATCTTAAAACTGCTCAAAAAAGTGAGAGAATGACAAATAACAGGACAGCTGATCTAACCTATCGATCTTAAAACTGCTCAAAAAAGTGAGAGAATGACAAATAACAGGACAGCTGATCTAACCTATCGATCTTAAAACTGCTCAAAAGACATCGCACTAAACTCAAACCACAAACATCACCAACCATAACCTAAACAACATGCAATTAAATTAGCACCAAACAAAAACACTTAGTCGACCATGACAAACACAACCCCCAAGCTAAGCTGCCTGTAGTAAACAGGCACAACCAAAACCCTAACAGGAACACAGGAGAAATGTGTGTAACTGTGTAGTAAATTCTGAGAGAGTATTCTGAGAGAGTAAATTTAGTCATCCATGACTGCAATGGATATATCATCGTGTGTGTAACCTGGTATACATATAGGACCCTAAAAGCAGAGGTGATTGTACATTATGATTAAGGATTTCTGATAACCCTGTACACATGTCTCATGTCACATGCATTCTACATGACCTAGCCATTTAACTTCTTTCTTTTCTGCCTTAATTCTAACAACATCTGGTGGCCGGTACAATTATGAAGCTATATAAAATTCAGTTTTCTCTAATTTCCTATTACTTTCAGCCATAAGGTCTACAGACTGATCAGCACCGTTCCCAAACCCGCACTACAGTCTTTCCTCAGTGTCACACCCACAGCTATAAACATACTACATAAACATACACATGTTTATACTGCAATAACTAGCTTCCGAAAGGATGGAGAGCAAAAAATTATGAAGCTGCAGTGTGCATTTCTACAAATTCATTTCCTCTTAATTCTTCATCCTCCAATCCTTTTTGCTTAATGCCATTCTATTATACTTCAAAGCTCCCCACCCTTCCAAAATTTCAAACACTGTATCAGCTAGGTCATGTTTTTATGGTGTGGAATCCCCATTGTACCTCTAGAATACATAATAAGAGAAGAAACTTGCCTGTCAATGCACAACTTCACTGTAGAAATTAGAAAAGGCAGCTACATGTTTCAGCTACAAAGTAGCCATCATCAGGCTGTTTATGTGTGAAGTATAAAAGGAAATCATATACCTGCAGTTTACATATAGTTAAAAATAATTAGTAAAAGATATTTTGGCCTTACATATAAAGGTATGCGATTGTTACACATAAACAAGCATTTACAATATAGAAACTATTGTATAAAATTAAACAATTAAGTCATATAGTTTCAAATAATGAAAGTTAAAACCTTCAACAAAAGCCAGTGTTCTGGGTTAGTTACATTAGTTGTAGTAGGCAACTTGTAGAGGCAATTATAACTGTTGAGATGGTGAGCCAATATGGCTAGTCCTCTTATATAAGTGATGCACTGTGCTTTTCATCTAAGGTATCAGGTATTTGATGGTATTAGTAAATGTAATATCTATAATAACAATGGAGTATATGATGTCTTATACAGAAGTGTGTTATCTAGTAAACAGACTTGGAATACAGTTTTCTGTGCTGTATAGACCAAACTCCTGACCACAGGTACCTAATACAGCTCTGAATATTTATTCACCATGCTTATGTTTTATCCACTAAATCACCATCACAATACACAAGAATCTTTTATGTGTCACTCAGTTCCAGTTATTCTACATGCCCATTTCAACCCACTATAATATCCAATCCGTTATAGGAACTCAATGAAAGAGGGTGTCAGCCAGATGCCAGAATGCACCCTAAACATGTAATTTTTGTGGCAAGAATGCGTGTAACACATATGCAAATAAGAATCTGCCTCTAACCATTCCCACCCAAATCCACACCTGAAATATTGCTAAAGCTGCCATATTCATAAGATAGATAGATAAGAAGTTTGGAGTAATGAAACCTAGTATGCGGTTGATATGCCATGGACCCAATATATCATAACTTCATATCTTTGTGGCCACCATATATGTTGAGCCCTCAGGGTCGCACCCCAAGAAGGGGAAAAGCGCTAGATGGAAAACCGGGGGCTCGCACTCTTAAACCGCCATTGACCGTTTGGGCCGCTGAACTCCGTGACGCCGGCTAATGTGGGAGAATGTTACCATACACATAGTCAACACAGGATCAATTCCAAAATACTGAGGAGATATATATATTATAACAGAATAGAATGTATAACAACAACAAATAATACAGAAACGTAGTACAAAATTACCAGCAGGATATCTGCCTTCGGCCGTAACAATATCAAATATTTACACAGAGGTACTCCTAACTCTCTCGTAACACACACTACCAGTCAAATGTATAACAACTAACAATGAAGAAAACATAATACAAAGTTACCAGCAGGATATCTGCTTTCGGCCGTAACAATATCAAATATTTACACAGAGGTACTCCTAACTCTCTCTTAACACACACTACCAGTCAAATGTATAACAACTAACAATGAAGAAAACATAATACAAAGTTACCAGCAGGATATCTGGTTTCGGCCGTAACAATATCAAATATTAACACAGATATACCTCTTAATTTCTCTTAACAAACGTTACCAGACTCCATGTAACAAAACACACTAAAACTACGTAGCGCGGGGGAAGCCGCTAACCTTCATTCGTCCGGGCTGTACACCAGCTTGACGAAGTATTCTGCATTTCGCTAGGCAGACGCCCGGCATGCCACAATAGCAAGAAACGAAACAGAATTTTGAATACTCCACTCCAGACTTATTTTACCTTGTCGGCATGCCCACGGGCGTCCGCGTAGCCTCACCCACGAATCCAGGCAGCAGTCCTTCCCCAGCGGCTGGCCAGCCAAATCTCTCGACTACTCTCCGCGGAGTCCAAGCTTAGAGAGAGTGCTCTTGCTCTTGGAACCACCAAGAGAACATTTTCCTCTGATGCCTGCCCCACCTCTCTCCACCCCTATCAACCAATCACCAACTGATAGCCATATAAGGAAAGGGGTGGGAAGGGTCTGCCCTGGCTCGGCGCTTCCGCATACAGGTGAACTTTGAGCCGGCCCGAGGCGGTCGGCTCACTACAACGAATTGGACTAGAGCAAAGCTGTGACAAAGGAAGAGAAAAAGAAGAAGATTGTAAAGTATGTCATAGTTCCATGATAAGGATATTTCTTAACACAGTACCATGAAGTGTGATGGGTGGCATACATCAATAATAACAGTGAGGATGATAATATGAGGGTACTTCAAAAAAATTTTAAAAAGTCTTAATTTGTATTACAGACATTAGAAGAGCATTACTTTGCAATATAATGTCCTTTCTCCTCAGTACGCTTTGCCCAGTGATCTGCATGCATTTTAACCTTTTGGCACCCGAGTTTTACATTTAAATTGTAGCACACCCTGTATGTAAAATGTGAATAATACGGGAACCAAAAAAGGTAGCATTATGAAATAAACGGCATTTTTAAGAGAAAAACGGAGAGTGTGCAGCATGTTTAAAATACTCAGTACTTATATTTGTTGAAAAAAATATATAAAATGCAACATCTGGAGGGTAGCAGTACGCCCCTCCTGTATATAGGACGCATGGTTCTTAAAGGTTAATGCCCTTAGAAAAACAGCTTTTTGGTTGATGATGAAGTCACTCATGTTCCACTTGTTTCACCTTGTCATCATCTGCAAATTAAAGACCTCTTAGAGTTCTTGAGGGGTCCAAATGAATGGAAATCAGAAGGGGCCAACCTGGGGCTGTGGGCTGGGTGCTCAATAACTTCCCAGTTTGGTTTTAGAATGGTGTTGAAGGTGATATGTGCCGTATGAGGGTGTGCACTGTCATGTAACAGCAACACCCTGTGACAGCCTTTCTCTCTGGTTTGTGAGAATAGCTGACCTCAGTTAATTTCTTAGCATGTTACTGTTAATTTACACTTGATACTTGTCTCCATAAAATGTTCAAGGTTAGGTCCTTGGGAGTCCCAGAACACTGTCAACAGGAGCTTTTCATCAGAGGGATGTGACATGAAACTTTTGAAAGAAGGAGATCATGTGTGCTTCCATTGCATGCTCTGCTGTTTGGTTTCTGGACCATACTGATGAATTCAAGTTTCATCTCCCCATTGATGATGCAAATCAAGAAGTTATCACCTTCATGGTTGTATGGTTGCAAAAGACTGGACCAGATGTACTGGTTGTTGCACTTGTGCTCTTCTGTCACATGGTTGGGCACTCACCTTGCGAAAACTTTGTGGAACCCAAGGATGTCATGCAGTACAGAATAGGCTGTACCTTGGCTGTTGCCTAGTTGTAATACAATTTCGTCTGTTGTTCTGTCTGTGAGAATACTTGCTCTGGTTTTGGCTTCTCATCAATGGTTGATGTTGATGACTGTCCCAAACGCTTGGCATCAATTACGTTTGTTCGACTGTTTTTTAACATCTATATCTGCTCATACACACTTCACCATGACAATGTGTTGTGCTCCTACTTAGTGTGTTAGCACATGTGAATTTCAGCACCTTTACGCCTGTTGCCCTCAAAAATCTTATGACATGTTCTGCCCTGATTTGGTGCAAATTAACCCTTGGAGTACTGAGCAAGAAAACTTCCCACTGAAGTCAAAATGTTGCTTTTATTAAAATTTTTCATTTTGCATGCAGTTATATAGACTAAAATACATAAAATATTTGAGGACAAGAAATATAGGGTGCTCTTCCAATATGTGCTCTACCTGTAAGTATGTGATCTACCGTGTTACAGGGTGCGGAGGTAGCAGGAAGTATTGTGTAGAACCGGAACTTGCTTTATTCATGTGTTTAATGGAAATGTACATGGAAACATAAATTTCTGTATTAATATGAAAAGAGCCAAGTGTATGATGAAAACCGAACACATTCAACGATACACACTTTTTACATCATTCAGGAAATCAATTAACAAATTCGGTGAGTGTTTCCTCATCACCGGGTAGCAGTATTCGTTTAGGTGGGACTGCAGCAACAGTTCAGTTGTCCCTCTCTTTCTTAATATCTTCATTTTCACGTCCAACCATGAGCGCTCACTACCCTGTGTATTTGTTACAGAAGCAGGATTCACATAATTTTCCTGATGGTTGACAGTGCTATGAATGAATCCAAGAGACTTTATAGTAGAATAGGCCGGCCACTCGTCGGAATGAATGACAGATCCTTGTGCACATTCCCGGGTGATGATTGGCACAAGTGTCTCTTTATCACGGCGGTTGACATAGAAGTAGCGACAGTCGAGACCTTGCTTTAAACCAAAAACCCACGGGCCATCTATTCTTCTACTATGATTCCTGTTGTTTTCTAGAAGCGCATCACTATCTTCCGATTCTGGTGCACGATTACCCTGCAGAAGTCTGCCGCGATTCTATTTACGTTTCCCAGCAAATCGAGTCTCGTCTATCTGTATTGGTTTTTCAGCGGTACCAAGCATTTGACCTTTCTTTTCAATGACTTTCGTACAAACCTCCCGGCACATGTTGTACCACTCAACTAATGTTGAATGTGATCGTCCAGTAATTGTTTCAGCATACTTAATAGGAGTTTCACAGAGGAAGAAGCACACAACATCCAATATCTGACATAAAGACAGCTTACAATTCATCTTGTTATTGAGATCCGAGTAATGGAAGAAACTATTCCCATGACGTACACTTCTCATTACTTGGCATCCTTTCCTTGGACATCTCATAACAGGTACACTGTTCTCTCGAATTAATCTTCTCTTATTCTGCACAACACTTCCACACTTACCGCAATTTAGCACAGCTTCCTCCGGATCGTCCAACAGATTACGTTCGCGTAGATATTGTACAGCCATTTCCTCGCTACATATAACTGTTTTAACGAATTCCACGTGGCTCTGCATTGCTCACGGTTCCTTACATCAAACCGCAAACAAGTGAACTGGGCTACGAATACGACCGAACGGCACATCCCAAGATTTGTGTACTTGTCCGCTAGGGGTTGCAGGAGGTACGTCACTTACGGTATGAGGGGTTGCGAGAGGTAGATCACATATTGGAATGAAAATGGCGCGGTAGATCACATATTGGAACGAAAATGACGCGGTAGATCACATATTGGAACGAAAATGACGCGGTAGATCACATATTGGAACGAAAATGACGCGGTAGATCACATATTG
>Ga0268261_10003500_pt1 | contig 11555 bp, 12 predicted proteins | sample TergutNc150P1_FD_190353 | JGI IMG/M metagenome (GOLD analysis project Ga0268261, IMG submission 190353) | Nasutitermes corniger P1 segment gut microbial community from laboratory colony in Florida, USA - Nc150 P1 (SPAdes) (version 2) | ecosystem: Host-associated > Arthropoda: Insects >... | reverse complement strand
TCTTCTTCTTCTTCTTCTTCTTCTTCTTCTTCTTCTTCTTCTTCTTCTTCTTCTTCTTCTTCTTCTTCTACAACCACAACCACCACCACCACCACCACCACCACTACTATAATAGTAGTAATAATAATAATAATGTTACTACTATGTTTTATTTTTGTTTGTTTGTTTAAGCCCATCTTATACTTCATATGATATCGCAAGCACTATTACAACACAAATGGTAACATTCCGCCTTACGCAGTTACATACTAACTTTCCCCTTCCTTACATTAAAACATTCTTCCCAGCAGTTAAACTTTGTTCTTCTTCCTGAGTGACATACGATCCACTTTCTCACCTGCACAAGGCACAGCTAGTCATAGAATTGTACTTTTGTCTGTTCTAATTTTTATCATTCGACAGAGCTGCATTCCGAGCTGAATGGCAAATTTTCGGAAGTTCGTCTGTTCTTAATTTCATCACGAATAAGTTGAGAGTATGAAGATTAATGTCTCCCGGGATCTGACGCCCCGTCTGGTACAATTTTTGTGTCGGCAGATGATCTGCCGCCATCTTCACAGCCCAAGCGATCAGAGCCACTGCCGGTTATGTAGGCAGGCTGCAAGGAAAATGACCCGTCGGGTCTGGGGGAAGGGGAGAGGAGACAGAACGTCTTAACCATTCTTGGGCCTTGAATATGAAAACAGTAGGTTCCAAGTTTTCGGAGAAGGTACAAGCAACCATAACACATATATTCAGACTGCGATTTTCTGGGCTTCGAAACCATGTAGTCTTATCACAGAAACGTGCTGCCGCCGTCTTCAGAGTCAAAGTGATTAGTGCGCGCATGCCATCTGCTACATAAGCAAACTGCAAAAAAAAAAAAAAGCGGCCAGTCAGATAATAGGAGGAGACACGGATAAAACGCTAGAACGTACAATACTACAAATTACCACAACCTAGTAAGCCACAATCCGAATGATGGATGTTATAAAAACCTGATAACTTCCAATCTACAACTAGGCATACAAAGACAATAGCCTAAAATTCCTTCATTATCATGTCCCCCACACAGAAAGTCATTCTTATAGCTACGAATGCGTATGCTAGCTAGGTGGCACTGACTGTAGAAAACAATAAACTGTCCTGAAGCCGTCGAGGATACAAATAACTATGCTTCGGTCGACACTGCAGCCTCGACTTGTGCCGATAAGTTACCTTTCGGCAGCAGCATCACGAAAACTTGTCTCTGTGCCTTTCGAAACGTTGTGAAGTTCACGCTGCGCAGTGTTAGTGAAACCACTACCACACAGACTTCTTCCTTTAGTACGACAAGGCAGAGCGGATGAATGGGTTATCCGTGGAACATATACGCTACCAAATCACCCGTTGGAATTCCAACGTAATTGTCACTAGTTCTCTAACATTCCCAACAACGAGGCATGATCAACCAGTAGAATTTTTCGGGTTTCTTAACACTTCAAAACACATCAGAAAATACACGTCTTCTACCCAAGAAGAGTGAGCACTATTTTTGAACTGCCTGACCCTGATGATACAGGAACCTTGCTCATTCGACACATCTGTAACTATTCTCCAGTCCACACAGCGTGACATCTGAATTTTCATCAACAATGATTTGAGAATGTCAAATCTCGCAACTATTATTCCCATAAATAGCATTAAGCCGTGGTCTTTGTATGTGATGTTCTTTGTGAGGTTGTACATAAATTTCAATGTATTACATGGAATTGCATCTCTGAAGTGTGCATTTATATCATACAGTTTCATAGTACATTAAAACAGCCTACAACATCAGTTTCAAAGTATTAGGGTACATTAAATTCTAACCTGCTAAAGGCACCTGATGAGTATTCCTTACAGCCTAGCATACAAATCTCTTTTTATTTCCTTCTATTTTCAGAAATAGTGCAAGACGAAGCGTGGTAGTGTTGTTAAGCATTAGCACGTGCCAACGAATTATGACTCGAATTAATCTGGTATTAGCATCAGTAAGAAGGAAATACTCGTACTTTTTGTTGAAGGCAAAAAATGCATAAAAATTGTACATTCTTCTGTTCAGCTGCTGACACAAACGAGTCAGGAAAATACAAGACACTCTCCTTTCCTTTATAAGGTAGAACAAGATGACTATGTACGTGACTCACAGTCAGTAGCTTTCCCACTGAGAATCTCCGAAAATATCAAAAGATGCCGTCTAGTTTGGTAGATTCGTAAAAAAAGTTTCAAAGGGACCTGGACCTCTTTGCACAATCCGCCAGACTACGTGTACGTGTATGGCGTGACACTCTCAGAATACCGCAATCTTGGTTTGACCAAGTGGTATATCCGCTTGTAGTGGAACAGACAAAAGTCGAAGAAACATTTATTTTTGATCAGAGATACTGTCAGAACCGTACCCACTGAAACAGAACGACGGCAAAATTCTGGCTTCGTATTCTGAAGGTAACCATTTCTAATTTCGCCCTACAGACCAGCCAAGCTGACGTCGTGTAAAGAAAAACCAACTTGATGCACAACTTCATCTTACAATTAGTATATTTCGTCAACCACTACATGTTTCGGACCTATCTAGGCCCATCATCAGGAGATAGAACCGTATGTATACAACAATTGGTATTGTTCTTTTTAGATGACTGTCTGTTGTCCTGGTTGGAATGGAATCCAATCAAGACCACAGACAGTCATCTAAAAAGAATAATAAGTACAAATTGTTGTATACATACGGTTTTACCTCCTGATGATGGGCCTATATACGCCCGAAACATGTAGTGGTTGACGAAATATACTACGAATAAGTTATGCATCAAGTTGGTTTTTCTTTACACGATTATATCGAGATGAAGGTCAACAAAACATAAAATCTAACTGAGGTGTTTCGTTGTCCTAATACATTTCACAAGACATATGAGGCTCGACTGCTTTTATTTTTGAACAGCAACGCTCATTTGAACAGAATTCAATAATTCTATTACCGTCTCCAATAGTCCGCAAAAGATAACACAACATCAAGTTTCGTTGTTTATTTCAATAACGAAACAAAATCCACACCCAGATTACGTTGGCGACAGCAACAGTTGCCGAACATTAAAACTGATGGTGCACCATGTGTTAACGGGGCCTTACATAAGATTAAACATGTGTTATACAATGTTACCGAAGACTTATATAGCGTTAAAACATGCCTTACATTGGGTTAAACCAGAGGGTATGTAATGCTTCCGGAAATTTACATGGGGTCAAAGTAGGTGGTACACTATATTACCGGTGACTTTCGAGGCTTAAAATACGCTTTACACATTGCTAGTGAAGCCTTATATGTCATTAAACGAAGCCAGAACTACTTTCCTTCGCATTGCTTCCAATTTATATTCAATCTCTCATATACATAAAGGTCTACAGTTTATTCAATCTCTCATATACATAAAGGTCTACAGTTTACTCAATCTCTCATATATATAAAGGTCTGCAGTTTATCCAACACTTAACTCCTCCTTATATGGTTGTAAAACAATATTCTTCGACCTTATTTCTTTTCTCGAGTGCACAAACACGAAAAAAATGGCGCGAAATACCGTGTTCGAAATATTAAAAACAAACATTTTCTAATTTAACATTTTAGAGTTAACAGTAACTCCATTATGCTTGAACAAACTAAAATAACGTTAAAAATAACTAACAAAAAGCAAATGAATAAAAGTTTTCATACCTCTTGCGTCTGCTCTTTTGTTACTACTATGATGTGTGTATAAACGCAACCTCACAACGACCACATTACTAAGTCTTGTGGCCGTCCAGATTACACCACAACATATCTCAGCCGCTGAGCATGACTTTCTCTCAGAGAATATTACGTGCTGAGCGCACACAGATATTATTGAAGGATTCCGACAAATTTACAGTAGCTTGAGGGACACTTCAGTAAGTCTAGTAACACTAGTTATTAATGTTTCGACGTATGGTGTTAATTATGCATGACACTGGAACATCTTATCACTACCGAATCTTTACAAAATGTTAATTAACTAGCCTGGCACACATGAAGACCCGCAACCAATTATCTATTTGAACCCAGCTTGGGCTAGCTTTTGACCACTTGCCCCGATAAATCATAAAACAGATGTGTCCTCGATTTTATGTTATGACCGAAAGTTGTTGGGAATGTTATGGTCACTAACCCTGAGCAAAGAATAAGCTGAATTCCTCTACACGACAAATACTGTCATAAAAGTAACAACAACGCCCTTTCTCGCGACGTTTCAACAACCTTGAGGTTCCCATCCCCCAGAGTGGGTATTGAACTTCGACCCAATGCGACAGTATCTTATACAGGCCAACATTCTTTTCGCTCGCAGTTCTAATAAACTTATAAGTAGATCACCCACACGTACATTTACCTGTTTACTGGCCGGTCGTATCTGTGATCTGGTCTCGAGCCAAGAATCACCGGTAACAGTCTGTTACACAGACTTACACGCCTGCTCCCGCTCCCACGCAGTGGAATTCCGTGATAAGTATATAGGATTGGGCTTGCCCTTCCATTTCCAGCTCAAAATACAGCAACCAGATGTTGACAGACAGTTGGTGTTTATGACTAGATTTAGCACTCATAACCGTTACAAAAGTAAACGAAGAGCCAAAACGAATAACCAGGATAATCTGGTATCACCAGTTCATCCAGTCTCGCACGCTGTATGACGTGTTTATACATCACACTCTTCCACCGTCATATTCGAAAAATAAAATAGTACCTGGTTATAAACTATATATATGCATTTCTTTTCATTTAACTAAATTAAAACAATTTTCATAATGCAATCATCATCTCTAAAATCGAATTATGAAGAAAGAGACAAATACCAAATAACTTCTTGTGCCGACCGACGAACTTCCGCGTACTGCCAGTAGGATCTGCGTATGATCAGCTGAAAATCCCTACTGTAAAACAGGTTTCTCAATCTGAAGAAAACAAGTAGGCTTTATTTGGATATAACAAGGAAATATAAAAAGACTGAGACAATTCTAGATTCAATAGTTTTATAAATTGTACTCATTACCTTAGATTTTAGGACAACCAAACGACAAAGGATAATAAGGATGGAACATTAAGACGACAAGGAATGGCAAACAGAATTTGGAATCTGAAGCGTTAATGGGAGTGGAAGGGACAATTTTAACACTTAGGCATATTCCGTTTCTCCTGCCATGGAGTGCGAAGAGGAATTATTTCAGAATAGAGTCCAAAGGCGAGCTTCTGCAAAGCCAGCAATAAAACTTCAATTTCGAAAAAAAAGTCTTTCGAAAGTTAGTCACGTGAACACTTATGCCATTCTATACATCTGAATGCACATAAGCGGCTTTTTCTCTCTGTCTCTGATATAAGAGATTGTCTGCCAAAGAATATTTGGGGGCCGCCAACCAATACACAAAAATGGCGTCCCGAACCACCGTAACGAAACTTGTGACTAATTTGTTTCGTTGAATGAAGATTCTAACCCAAGGACGGACACGACGAAAACGAATAACAATCACAATGATTGCTTACTTGTCTTGTAGCTTAACATAACTGGTAGAACAGCAGTGCGTGTCGGATGGACAGGCTTTGAAAGTAAGCGCTGGTGACGTCAACGGATTGGTTCTGGTATTGACCGGGGCCTCGTATGTTTCAGTAATGCTTTTCAAGCCAGGATTAATATAAGCACCCTAAATGAGAATTATTTAAGACTGACTGAATAAAATGTGGTTTCTGATACTACCACAAGGAACAAATACAACAATGTGGGTAAAGATATCGCCGCCAACTAAATAACCATACACCAATCAACTATCCTCAAGTGCTCACATTCGATAAGGTAGACAAGCAATACCATGTATTTTTTGGAAACCAAACGTTTTTTTACCAAGTTCACAGCGCGTTAACGTCTTGTGCTACAAGTATGGCCGATACAAATATCGATGCTATTAAAAAAAATTACAAGTATAATTTCTATCTAGTGATAGAAGTACCGGATCATGTATATGTCTTAGACTAGACTTATACATGTCACACGTACAAAATATAACCGATACGCATAATACCAATACGTGTGACATGTATAAGTCTAGCCTAAAACATATACATGATCCGGTACTTCTATCACAAGATAGAAATTATACTTGTTTTTATTTTTACTTAGGGACGGAAGATTACCGTCTTACTGGATGTGACCCCGCAGAAAGTAGTAAAAATTTATAATTTATCGAAGATTCAGTGAATCACAGATACTGTTTTTCTACCTTCAGGATGCAGGCATCATATTCTTCCGACGTGATGGCAAATTTCTATCAGACTACGCAACGTCACATACAAGAAGACGACACTCTACGTAGTTACCATCATGGTAAAGGCAAAGGTCACCCTAGAGACAGACCATGAAAACCCAGAGGAGGAGTAGACGTATAGCTCTACTTCTCTTTAACCTTGGCGCCAGATGGGGGTGGGTGATCAACGTCGCATCCCGGCCGCTCTACCCGTGGAAAAGACCAGGTACTCACTGTACAGGAGGCTACGTGGGTTCCGGGGCCGGTCAACACGGACGAGGAAAACATCGCCCCTACCGGGATTTGATTCCCGGAAGGTCGAGCCTATAGCAAGTCACTATACCGACTGACCTATTCCGGCCCACACTCAGCGTCATAAAAACCTCACGTATTAACACTTACCGTCATAAGAACCTAACATATTAAAACTGCGACGAGTGGAACGATTTGTAGAAACACCCGGGATATAGCTTTAAAAAGAACGAGAGTCCCAGGACGGTAGCTGTCCTTTCTTTCGGATTCCAGACAAAAGACGGCTCTAGATCCACTTCTCAGGTAGAGAAACATAAGAGCGGTTATATATCAGCGGACAAGGGTAGCGATGGAAATGAACTCCCACGGAGAAATTCCATTCCTAGCATACTTTCTGTTGTCTAAAGAACGAGTCACCGAAACCCATTACGTTCACAAACACAAGACGCCTCTAAAAGTTGATGTTTAAGTTATAACCCCATCTGTCGTCCGATTATCAACAATCTGCGAACATAGAATGCTGAAGAAAATTCCTTTATTATTATTTTTTTATATGGAGTAGCATGGGAGACAGGCGGCAACCATGAACATAACATACCCTGGTTCTAGAAACACACTTCTTAAAAACAAGTTCATAATGACGAGTTATGAGAAGTGTTTATGAGACTTATCTGCCACGAAAAAATAATTACTCTTTGCTGTGCAATGGCGGTGTCTGAGGTAATGAGGTCCACCCAACTTTCAGCGGGTAACTGGGTCTGTTTCTGGAGGGTACAAGCGGCCGAAACATACATATAATGGTTGTTCATCCCTATCTGATTTCGAAGTTAAGAAGAAAATTTATCTTCGCCCCTCCATAAGTATGGTGTTTATGTATCAGAAACAAATTCTCAATATCGGACCAACTTGACTGAACCACTGAAGTATGAAGTCGTGTAATTCCACCAACAACTTACAATTTATTCAGTCTAAATCTGTAGGCAGCCACTGTTCCTATAACAACACACACTTTAGGAGTCAGTACTGCCAACACAAATTAAAACACAAGATTCAAAGAAACTAATTTCGTGTCCCTCGCAAACGAGCGTGAGATGTTGTCTCAACAACAATTCATAATAATAGCGGAGCTGTTAGAACAAAATGTAACAAGACAAACATATTTCCAATAAATGAAGGAAAAATACGTAATATGTTAAAGCAGTACAACTATGAGAGGTCAGTGAATATTGAATCACTTTACCAACCAGAAAAAAATATTAATTGCCACATATTTTTTCCAAGAGAAGTCACACTCACACACACAATTACAATTCTTCCGCACCAGTCTACTCACCGTCAAGTATCGTACGACACATAAAAATGCTGTTCTTTATATTAAAAAGGATAGACAAACCTACAAAATACCGCTTACTTTTCAAATCTAAGGTTTGAAATTTGTGGAGAAACAACGATAGCGGAGGGAATATTAACGAATACAATTAAACATGTTTCGAATCGGCGGCCTCAGTTTCTTACTCGTTACAGCTGACCACAGAAATGGATTAGTTGAATCCTGAAAGTGTCACTAGCCATCCTCTGACAAAAGTAATACAAGCGTGAGTTTCACATGAATGTTAAGGTATATGTCACCTTTACCAGTCCTCACCCCGGCCCACACCACCTTTTATTCAATGGACACTGGGGAATCTTTCCGCGGGAGTAAAGCAGCAGAGGCGTCAAACTGACCACCAACCGTCATCTAGTGTCAGGGTTTAACATTACTGAAGCTGTAATGCCACTGCCCCATACTGCTTCATGACGTTCACAAAAACGTCTGTGCTCGTCCTAGTCCATAGCCAAACTTATTTTTGAAGAATTAAATGCTAGTAATCATACATGACAAGTAAGCCTTTTATAAAATGAGTGTTTCATGAAACACAAACTTGCAGATTTTGAATGCGACAGTCAACAGACAAAGAATATGATTTCACAGCTAAACTTTGAAGAAACAAATCAGATGTACTGTTGATGCGTAACGAATGAAACAATGTGTAGGAGGGTGGTCTACTCCACAGTATATTTCCGGGAGGGTGTAAACTGTGCACAGTTAAATCAAACTATAAATTTTTTATGTACGAGTGCCACGTAATGCTAGTAAAATTACACTCTACTTCCTGTTTGTTAACTCGTCGTCACACTATTTCAGATGACTTCTGATAGAGCAATTATATATGGTGACAGACCCAAGAGAAAAGAAAAAGGAAGAGACGGTCAGAGAAAATTTTAAAGGTGGGATGATTTTAGTACAATTTAATGCACGACTGCTCTTGAAGAAAAATGTTTACTTATGTACTTATCTTTCAGGCATATGTAACGAGTCTGTCTGAAGCATTAAATACGTAGCGTTTTGACGCTACGTATTTAGTGCTTCAGATGATCAGCAAATAACACATCGGTAATGATGTGGAAGGAGGAGATAATGACGTAATTTGATATATCTTTCGATAACATGAACTTACGGACAAAGCAGTCTCACTCAGTACAGTCGGCACTTCTGCCGAGATTCGAAATGAACGTCACCAGAATACACGTTACAGTCGGCAACGACTGACCTTCACGACAATACCTGGATATGCACTTACTGCTTACACGTGTTTGCTTTTTTTAATGACAAAGGTGTAAAAGGAAATGTACAGCATGTTTTCATTCGTACACTGTAACATACATTTTCTCATCTGAACGCGTTATATGCAGCCAAAGTAAAGAATAATGATTTTTGACGAGTATGAAGTCTCAGAAAGGAAGTGGGCGCAGCATATCCCAGCAATTCTTCAAATATACTGAGACAACGTAAGAATATCCAATCTTTTGGGTGAGAATCGAAATCCGGGTATACCTGTACGAAGCAGATAAGAGCGGTTAATTTAAATACACTACAAATGCACAGGATATTCAATGTTCAATACACAGGAGACACGAACTAGAATGGAAGGCATGACAAAAGGGATTACTTCAAAGAACCCTCTCGATATTAACCCACAGTGAAACCACGAATATAGTAAAACAGAATTTGTTTGGGGCCGGGAATAGAAGCGGATACAACTGTTGCCATTTGTTTTTATAGTAATAATTAAAATCATATCCTAAAATGTTTATTATTTTCCGTGGCCGCTTATCTAAAAATTTATCTTAAAAATTTATTCCTTTATGCAGCCTCGCCATAAAACATGATTTAGGTGTCACTTAAATCGTAACACGCAATGTGATACGATCTCTGGTCTACAGACGGTGTGTAAGTCGCAATGTGTTTTAGTTCAGGGGCTACAAAAGGACGACCGCACACTGATGAGGAGTAATGTGTGCTGCTGCATTCACGAATCAGTACAGTGCAGGTATCCAATTCGTATAATAACCAGATTCCTCTCCAGCTGTTAGGTACACCTCGGAAGGACTAGGCCTCATTACACCTATTTAAAAAAAATGTAGTATGTTGTGTGTGCATTAACAGCTTCATACAATACCGCCTTTTTAAACGGACAGACGCCTGGTGGTAGTGCGCGGGGATTCCCCTCCTAAAGCTTGCCTTTCACTCCAGCGCCAACGTAATGTGGTCAGGTCACTACAGAACATTATACGGGAAATGAGCGGACGAAATTTCAAAGTAATGCATATTTCGTGCAGATGCCTTCCACATACAGTTTTATTTCCGACTACTGTACAAAACAGTTTTTCGCAACTACATGTTTCGGCTACGTACTGTAGCCATCTTCGGGGAGCCATACTCTTACGAAGACATATGCAGCGTATTGTACGTCGGCATGTAAATATACACATATTAGATGTTTAAAACAGATAATCGATGTGAAGTACAATATTATTCAAAATAAAGTACACGTACAGCATTAAAGCATAAAATGTTAGAATATAAAAGGCTGTATGCAAATATCTTGCAGTATTAGGTATCTCCTGTTCTGAAGGAGTGGAGACCCAAGGTTATGATACCCGATGTTTACTCCACGAGTGATCGTTCTACATTGCAGTGAGTGCGGAAAGATTTAATGCACATCACTGTAAGAAACTGAGACCTCAGTTTCCATTCTAAACTGTGTATTTATCTTCCTCTCTTGAAAACCCTGATGACTGCCCGTTGGGCCGAAACATGTTGCTGAGTTGATAATGAATTGTTCTTTTCACCTGAATCTGATGTAATCTCAATTGCACTGATTACATACCGCCGATTAACATGATGCATTGAAATGGTTGTGGCCTTTATTTTTAAATAATTCACTAATATATATATATATATATATATATATATATATATGACTTATTTAAAAATAAAGGCATTGCTTGCTTACCTTTTTTTGTCTGCATGTGCTGGCGTAATATTCACAGACTATAGAAAATTGTGGTAGGAATTGATACTATGTAAGATAAACAGCTGATAAAGCGACGTTACATGACCAAAGAATTAGTCACTTCTCGCTACCACCGATCAATAGTAGGAAGTTTATTAATGAAGTTAACAATAGTAAATCTGAAAAGGGCTCACACTTTGGAGTTATATGTGTATGTATGTGTGTGTGTGTGTGTGCATATACAGGGTGTAACAGGAGGAAGGGACAAAACTTCGGGAGAGTGTTCCTTATGTTAAAATATACCGATATAACCCAAAACACCTATATCCAAAGTTGAACGGTTACGGAGATAATGGCCATAGAAATGTGTGGTCTTCTGGCGGGTCTACGCACTGTACCTTGTCAGCTGACAGCGTTACGCTTGTCTGACCACCACTGCTATGTAAGATTACAGAAATACCGCTGACGATGCAGCAGTAAACTGTCTACCCGTTGATAATGTAGTACACGGTGCAGCTGCGTTCTGAATAGTTGGTAGATTAGTTGTACGGAGTTGCTAAAATGCCTTTTGTGTTTTCCCACGTGGAATATTGTGACATGCATTTTGTGTATGGATTTTGCGATGGCAATGCACTAGCTGCTGTTGAAGAATACCGAAGGCGTTTT
>Ga0268261_10003499_pt1 | contig 11556 bp, 6 predicted proteins | sample TergutNc150P1_FD_190353 | JGI IMG/M metagenome (GOLD analysis project Ga0268261, IMG submission 190353) | Nasutitermes corniger P1 segment gut microbial community from laboratory colony in Florida, USA - Nc150 P1 (SPAdes) (version 2) | ecosystem: Host-associated > Arthropoda: Insects > Digestive... | reverse complement strand
CTACTGATAACAGTTATTTGAAATTTAAGACATTGGAATGGACAAAAGGAGATATAACAAATGGCAGACAACGAGTAAACTAAAGGGAAAGTCATGGAAAAAACAGTTTATTTCGGGAGGGAAGCATCCCGTTTTGAGCAGCAGTAAAATTCGTCTAAATAATACGTAAATATCCGGTTTATACCTCTCTGAGAACACAATGCGTCTCCGTTATACAGTCGGTTAGTGCGGTTTTATGTGACTCGTAAAAATGCATCAGTACACAGCGAGGGTAAAACTGAAGAGTGAGTACGTATAGTAACATCCATGCTTCAAGATGAAATTATAAAAACAGAAAAAAGGGCGTGAGTATTAAGATTAAAATATATATTTTTTAAACAAAAGTCGACATTAATTTTCGGTGGAATTTTCTTTATGCTACAATAAATCTAATATGCCGCACGAGTATTTTTACAACAAACCCTTTCCAGCGCCTACTATATACATGCACAAACATACCCATAAACAGCCTCTGTGAGGTCTGCATTTGGAATGACAACCTTATCATGCACTCAGGAGTAAGCCACAGTGAAAATAATTCTGAAATTTTGAGATGACATTTTTACACACAACCACTGAAGTCAAAGATGCATCTAAATCAGGAGTGTCCAAACCGGAACCCGCTGAAACATTTATGAATTATACATACACACTACAAAAATTACACAACAATTTAAGTGGTTAGACATACCACTCATTGTGATTTTTTATGTCTGGCCCGCGAACCAGCCCACAATAATGGTTCTGGCCGTTTGCTGAAAGAGGCTGGACAGGCTTGATCTAAGTAGTATACAAAACATTAGTTTCTACCTCACAGAAAACACAGTCCCTAAGTTTTCGCCAACACACACAAACACTTTCGTACTTCTTTTTTTTTCGCATTATTCATTAATTCACCCGTACGCATGCGTAGGCTAAAACAGAACAGCTCTCTAAAGTGTTACAAGATGATGCACTATCAAATCCAAAATGCTTCGCTACGGTGAAATCCAATAAAAGATTACTAAGTCATTAATAATTAAGACGTCGTTTACAACATGCGGTAAACCTGCTCAACTCTGGGAGACATGTATTTTCTCCATTAACATGAAGTAGTTGCCTTATATTACGAAACACGAAGCCCACCACTAAATCCTCTATTAAGCCAGCTGAATTCTGACGTTCCCAGTAAATGTCTATTACGTCGAAGGTTTGAATCTAAATTCTATCCCATCAGTCACGAAAGTGTCCTTTGAAACGGAGATGAGGACCTCAATTCCAGTAAACCTGTTCCGTCCAATGTTACGTTGGAGGATTCTGAGATAGCACGTCACTGTCTGGGGTTTCATTAATGACGTACAGATTACAAACACGACAGCGCGTAAGACAAAAAGTAAAGGGTTCCAAATTAAAGAATCCGTTAAACGATGCGTCTGAACCGGGCCACCCAGTAAAGTGATCAGCGGGATGACTGGGATTCGAATCCCAGGGATTCTGTGATGTTCAGTATGTACAACAAAGAGCTGCAAGTCTGCCCCTGAGCTTTCCAATGTCTGTACGCATGTAAGGCCTGGAAGATACTAATACATTTTCAATAAGTTTTACATTAGAAAATATTTGTGTTAAGACTTGTCGAAGAATTATGATTTGGGTTAAAATCGAACACGGTAAGGCAGAATTTACACGAAGGATTCTGTGGACATTACAAGCTTTGGCCGAAGAATATTTCGAACAAAACTCAAAGATAAACTAGAAGAGCAAATTTAATTTTTAATACACTCTTTAATCCAAGTTTACGATATACTTGAACACAAGTGCAGCAATGTGACATGGTTGTGGCGCAATGCATACGCGTAATTTTCGAGTTTTATAAGCTGCCAAGCACAAGGTAAAGTGACGAAAAGTTTATTTTTTTTTTACAGATGACATCCCGTTGTGTTTATAAGACCTTCATAGCAATCCGTCATACATCCCCAAAACACAACCACATTTATTGTTTTCCTGACTACATGTTTCGGTCTGCCGATTTATGACGGATTGTTGTGATGAAAATTTGACTGTTTTGGGTATGCGGGAGAGGAAAGAATTTGAATAGTCACCGGCCTGGGACTTAATTTTGATACTTATTGGAGGGCTGCAACGAACAATGTTAATAACAACATTAGGGACAAATAAAACACCTCTAAATATTTGGCGGAGAGAAATAATCACGGCTTATTCTAAGAATCGTATGCAACACTCGTGGTACATACAGTAACCACTGTTACGATGAGTTCTCAAGTACTTTGAAATAAGGCGAAGAAACGTGAGACACACAGATCGTGGAGATACCGGCTTGGCTGCATCCACACTGTAAATATTTTCATCCCGCTTTGGAACGTCACCAACACTCACTATACGCAGGTGCTGGTTGAAAGAAGACAGAGAAGAAAAAGTAAAAATGGACAGTTTCCCGTTGCCTTAATTAGGATAGACGTGTCAGGACGTCACATCCGTCCTACACCCACTGCATATTTGCGTGTAACATTTTTGACATTCTTTCATGAATACTGACACTAATCTTTACTTCTGAGACGGCCATGAGTCTACACCAATTAGATGATGACGTACGTACTTGAGTAATGTCCCACTGTTGTTACGTAAAGCCGTAAAAGAGACCGCGTCGAAACTAAATGGCTGTGTTTCACCTCCGCACAGTATAATATTTACATGTTCCATTCGATTCTCACAACAAACAGCGATTATTTCCCTTTGCACCATTAATCCCTTCTTATAACGTACAATAGCTTCGCACGACTTAACATTGCCCATCTCGGTAGCCGACCGTCTTACATACGGGCCTGCGGCCGCTCGCTTGCTGGGATTGAGGGTTCTAATCCCGCGGGAAGCATGGATGCCTGTCTTTTGCGAGTGTTGTGTTGTCAGGCACAAACCTCTGCGACAGGCATATCCCTCGTCCAAGGGAGTATCACTGAATGTAAACAAGCCTCTACGCCGACAATAATTAGGTATACAGGGGTAAGGAATACGAAAGAAAGAAAGAAAGACAGAGAAAGACTTGCACGTTTATTGAATCATTCGAACATCGACGATCCCGGTTACCTTGCGGTCTAAGGCGTGGGTCTGCAGCTAGTTGACTGCAGGGATCCCGGGTTCGAAAATCGCTGAGGGCATGCATGTTTCGTATTTTGTGTTTGTGTGTGTGTTGTGCAAGTAGGTGCCTCTTCGACGAGCTGATAACTCGTTCAGAGTCCTACCGGTTGCGTATGTTGAATTTAGTGTGATCTTTCTATGAATACAAACAATGAGGCGTCTTATACCCAATTTGGGCTGTTCCGTCATAAAAGAATTTAAAAGATAAAATCGTACAGTTAATTAATCAGATATTTAATTATGCAACTAATTCGTCAATCCAGATTTCAGCGTCAGAAATTCTGACAGCGTATAAAGGATTTCATTGTGTGATTTCATAGGATTTTTTCTATTACTTTGTTCAGTAAACTTAACAATGAAGCGTCCTACCTGAAAACTTATCTATGATCAATTAATTCACATTCTATGCCGATTTATACTGTTATCTTGCATCGCAAGCTACCCTCAGACAAATTAATTTCCAAAATCCTAAGCCGGATAAATTACATAATTAACTCCAAGAAGCAGAATGTCTCTTTTTTTAAGGTGTACATCCCATTGGGTGATGGTGTGATATAACTATATAAATTACAACCGTCAACACAGCTAAGTTCTGGCCTTTATAGATGCAATATGTTTCAACCCACATGGGTCACCTTTAGGCTAAATACACGTCAAAACACTTAGAGGCAGTAAGCACTACTGTCTGTGAATACTGAGATCGTAACGTACAAACCCGTTACATTATTACATGATAGGTTGAAACTGCTGTTACAATCTATTTAAAAGCAAGTTATGATGTGGTAGTGTAGGCACTTGATATAGTTGATGGAAGAAGTGAAGCAGTCGGTTGTTATACTCCTGTAATGTTATTGATATAATATTGGGAGAATTAACCTTTTGGCACCCAAATTTTACATTTAAATTTTAGCACACCCTGTATGTGAAATGTGAATAACACATGAACCAAAAAAAGTAGCATTATGAAATAAATGGCATTTTGAAGAGAAAAACGGAGAGTGTGCAGCATGTTTAAAATACTCAGTACTTATATTTGTTGAAAAAATATATATAAAATGCAACATCTGGAGGGTAGCGGTACGCCCGTCCTATATATTGGACGTAAGGTTCTTAAAGGTTAAGCGTATTTTACATCACGTAGTTAATGCGTTTAATTGTTGAAATCTATAGTAGCAGCAGGTAACAATGTCCCTCTCATAGGCGGTAGAGATAGCAAGTTCGTTATCAAGCTGTAAGTTGCAATTCTAGTGCTGCTAGTATAAAAACCGAGGATGTAATGACATTGATTTTTCCGTGGGTTGCGTCTTAGGGTGTTATGTTGTATATTATGGTGTACAACCACATTGAAGATTCTATTTTTTAACACTTAGGCTACTAATGTCATATATATATGACATTAGTAGCCTAAGGGTTAATGATTTAACTCTTATCCTGCTAACGTGGAGAAAATGGTGAACTCCTAATAATGCCAGCAAATGGCAGATGGGATTTAATTCAGCGTTTAAAGGGTTAAATTGTATTTTTGTCATTTACTTCCTTACCTCTACTAGTTTCTCGATAAATATGGTATCGAGACGTCTACTTTTGTACGTCGTGCGTACCACACCCATAATCTTTTCTGTTGGTCCCATGGCATGCCCGTTACTTATTAGACGTTGGGCAAAAGTAGATTTATAATTATTATTATTGTATTTCAAAGCTAACAGGTGCCCCTTATCCCTAATTTTAATTGCCTTTCAGTTTGTCCCCCATAAATAAGATCACAATCTGAGCATCTGAGTTGGTGTACACCGTTGTTCAGAACCTTTAACCGTTTAAAGACACCGAAACTTAGTTGTGTTGGCGGTTATAATTGATAAGAGTCCCCTTTGACGAGCTAGTAGTTGCCCAGGTAATTAAGAAATTCCCTGGATTTTATACAACCAGAAAGTTCATTACTGTGATCAGAGGAGCCTGCCACTGGTCCCTAACGAGAGTCAGGCAAGTGCATTTCACACATTTCATTTTCTTTTTAAGACTTATATTAATATTATAAGCCCAGATACATAATTTAGCCAAACTAATAACTTGAAATTATAGACAGAAGGCGGCTACCATTAGAAGTATCGGTTTTCCATTATGTGACGCTGTGTAAGCCCAATGTATGCGTTGAACTCATCTAGGACTGCCGTCTTTGAGAAATATGTTCGCAAATTTGTAATCTGAAAAACATAAACGTTGCACGCAGAGAGGGGTGGGTATCATTGAAACCTCGGCCTCAAACGCTACGGTACCGTACTCCAATTTTGAAACTTCTGTTTCCTCATTACCTAATAGCCCATTCAGAGCATGAAGGTCTAGCCAGTGTTGATTACAAGATTAAGGCTGCTAGTTTGTATTCCAGTTGCACTTTCAGACTTCATTATGAACTCATGACACGAATAAGAGGCGACCATCACAGTTGTAACACGTGATTTGTGCATGAATTTCAGCTGTTCCAATTCGTCATTCATCAGCATATCACAGAGACATTGTATGATAAAGCACAATCCTAACAGTGAATAATGCGTACATATTACACTTCCATGTCTATGTATTCACTTACGAAGTGTACATTTAAGAGGCACTAAAACGGCATTACACAAATATAGAGGAGGAAATATAGGGAGCACCGTATAAGGTGCAACCCAAAGATCAGACATCTATAAATACTGATACAATTATATAAGAAACTGCCCTTCCGCTACAATGGACACTTCCAACATGTGCTGCGACGTTCACCACAAGTTCACTCAGTGCCTTGCTTCAATCCTGTTGGTTAACAGTTGCCAGGTAATTCTGTAATTGACAACATGATTTCTTCACAATAAGGGTTTCATGTTTTCGAAAATTTGTTTTTTACGGACGAAGCATTGTTCCACTTGAGTGGACACATTAATAGTCAAATTAGTAGAATATGGAATGCTGAAAACCCCCGCGCACTGCATGAAAATACTCTGTATTCGTCAAAAGAAGTTTTTAGTGCAAAGTGTCTCGAAAAAGAAGTGTGGGACAATTGTTCTATAAACAGACTTTGGGAGGTGGGGGAGAGGGGAGAGGACCTTTTTAGTATCTTATGTAATTACACATTGTTTATGAAATACCTGGTCTCTGGAATAATAAAAATAAATAAAATGGTTCACGGTATTGCGTTGCGTTGTATGCGGTACACTCTTTATAAGCCTATACATTGTTATCATTAATTGATAATTAATTCGCAGTGAGCAATGCTGTAGTTAATATTTTAACCATATATCCCGTTGTGTTTATGACACTATAAATGAGTATATAAGTACCATAAACACAACAGTTTATTGGTTTAATTAATATAAATTACATAGTTACATGTTTCGACCAGACTTTTGTCATTTCAGGCCAGTACCTGACATGACAATAAAATTACAATTGCAAATTCATTTTATGGTTATATACAGAACTCAGTCTTTCGTATAAGACACATGTTCATTATCGTTTGGGTTTAAAATAGTTCCACTATATACGATTTTATTATTCCATTATACAGTGCAAATATTTTAAGTCCTACCGATAATTAACACGTATCTTATATGGACGATTGCGATTTTAGTCGAAACATAACATTGATTTGCAATTGTAATTTTATTTTTATGTAACGTACTGGCCTGACGATGACCAGACTTTGGTCGAAACACGTAGCTATGTAATAATTATTAATAAAAACCAATAAATAGTGGTGCTGATGGTTATTGTCTATTGAATTATAGTTGTGTTGAATGTAAATATTTTGCCAATGAGGTCTCTTGTTTTGGTTGGTTCCCATTGCCCCCCGGCCCGTTTAACATTTCTGCTTCTGCCCACACACAGAAGGTCGTACAATTCATTTCTGAGGTGGTGTTGATACCGATGAGTTGACCGTCAATATTATGGCCGTGGAATCCGAACAGTGGCAAAATCTCCGTTATAGTTAGTACTCGTATACAGCCACAATGCCAATAAAATGGAATTAATGACTTCATTTCTCTATTAAAAAGAGAGAGAGAGAGAGAGAAGTTGCAAATAATTTTTTCGCAAGCTATTACTTTGTGTTATATACAATTTATATATCTCTTTTTCTGCAAGGCTACAGCAGCGAAGGGTATTCGCTGTTAACCTTGTCGCTTGAAACGTGTGTGCGTGTGTGTGTTTCTGTGTGTAGGTGTAACAGGGAGAGGCACGAGGGAAGACAATGTGGAGTGTTCTCCACAGCGTCGATTTAAATACAAATTAGAGGATGATAACAGCTAACCTCTTTGTCCAGACAAAGAGAGAGGGAGAAAGAGAGAGAATACTGCAACGAAAGATCGGCAAGTGAAGTGCGAATGTTGACAATTTTATCCACTGGAAACGACATGGCGCCGAAAGTTTCATTTTGCAAACCTGTTTTCGCACTGAGAAGGCGCAGGTATTTTGGGTTTTGGGGCCGTATGTTTGGGTAAATTGCTTCCCGACGTTCCGCAGGAACGTACTACCTTCATCTTCAGTGTCAGGTAGTGACTCAAACCTCTGAGGATTAAGGCGGTACGTTTCTTCGAACCTTCCGGAAGAATATGCCCAACAACACCGCGGAAAAACCCAGAAGACCTGCTTCCTCAACAATCACGCGATGGAAACATCTATCAGTGTTTCGTATTGTTAAGAATATATCTCTTCCTGATTGTTTATCTTCCTTATTTGTTGTGTTTTGTTGACGCATATTTGATTTACTATGAAAAAAATGAAACGATAAAAGTTTTCACAATATGTGGACGTAATACAAAAGTGGAGTGAAAGTACCAGAATACTCTTAAAAACACTGACAACATAATCATTTGATACAGAGTATCTAAAATATTGCAAAAATAATTTTTTTTTTTGGCCGGCTGAATTGTAACAAATTTGACCCATGCAAAATGAAATTTAACATTTCTGATCATCTTATGCAAAAACTGATAAGAGTACATGAGAATGAGTTCGACAGTGTTTTACTGAAGAATGGTCTAGAATATTTAAGATGAAAATCCCCTTACGAAGTTCTACAACGGTTACAAGGCAGCAATATGCCCACCACGTCTGAAAAAAAAAAAACATAAAAATTAGCAAACCTTACTTCCACAGTCCCATTTACAACAGCCTCGGTTGGACAAAATTTGTTAACCCTCACGAGAATCAAGACCTAACATCGCTCCACTCTAAGTCAAGACAGAATCACCTCTCACTCCTGTCAACAGAGAAAGCCTTAGTTACAGTGGGCAAGCAAAGCCCAAACTTTTACGATGTGGTTATGGGAAAAATTACATAAGTCAACAGAAGAGCGGAATTTAGTTTCAAATGACCAAAATATACCAGGTAAAAAAAATTTAGACTTGACTTCTCTCACTTGCAGATATTTGTGTGTTATCACATTTAAATTTTCGTTTATTATTATTATTATTATTATTATTATTACCTTGTACAATGGTAAATGAGTAAATCTTAATTTCTTGGAGGGGCCGGGAGGGGAAAAAGAAGGCATTCTGTACCCTTTAGCTAACCCTGGCCTTCGGATCAGGACTCGTCACTGGATTCGAAACCACATTTTTCACACTCCCAGAGTTTCTTCTTTGGCAGAAATGAAGGTTTGGATTTATGAACAGAAAATCCTGCACAGAAATCGGACCGGAAATCAAACTCAGAACTCTGAATTACAGTCCAGTGTCATGCCCCCCAGAGTACCAGGCCCCTTCAGAAATTAGTGTTTAACAGCACGAACACGTTATTTCAACACCAAATACACAACAACACTAACTGTACCTGATGGTGGTGGTGATGTTGGGGTGTTAGTCGGCTGTAGCTGGTCCTTTCACGACTGCCGTTGGCGCTGTTTGCTGTGAAATCCAATTTTGTGTAACTGCGCCTCAAATCTGCAGGCCCCGCAGTGAGATGGTAGTGTTGATTATCACTCATCATTAGTTCTGCACTGGTTGATGTTAACAGTGACACTCTCATTTACTTCTGGGATCCTTGAAATACGCTTTATTTGAACAAAACACTCTTGGAGTTCTCCCTAATTACCTTGTAATGTAAATAAATGTCGATGTAAAAGAATACTGGTATATTCCACTATGATAAACATACTGTCATAATTATTACCTTTTAAAAACTAGGGCTGAACGTCAGATTCGACAGTAACTTCTTTTAAACCCTCAACAATCAGTTCACACGTCAGATACATTGTTAGAAGAATAAAACTAATCACCAACTTACATTGTTATAAAACTTCCTCTATTTCAATTCATATTAGGTCGTCTTATTTACACACTTGCTATGAACGTTCAACCAGTATGTCAGTAACAATTAATTACAGGACTATAACTTCGTGCTTTTATTGCCGATGTTATGGGTTATATTAATTTGTGAAACTAAATGTCTAAACTTAACACGACGTGAAAAAAAGTACATATAAATCTGACATTTGGTAAGTTCTGAGCTGACATTAAAAAAAAAACAGTCTCTCAATATTCTCAGCGATATTTTTGTCTCAGTGTTGACTTAGTATGTATTCTTCCACGTTATTTCCGAGCCTTTTGGTATAGTGAAAATAGCTCTGGAAGTTTGTACCGTATTGTATCATGCAACTTACTTCTATCACCAAGATTCTTAACGTCGTGAATCCGGACAACTTTCCGCGCAGTAAATACAGAAATGCATCACATATCAAAATGTCAGAACTTTGGACGAGAAATTCGCTACCGTTCCAGTGCAAACCGATTTACCTACTTATTTTGTCTTGTCATAACTTATGTGTTAAAACACCTTCATCATACACTAAATATTTTCATTCCTTGTTTTCTGGACAGTTTCTCAAGGGTAAGTTTCTGAACATGTTTCAATTTCAAGCGTACCTTTTCCTTCCTAGTTTCCAATATATTTGGTAACCAGTCTTTCCGAATTGTTTATTACCTATTATTTTCAAAGCATTAAAGATTACTGAGGAATCATGTTTCTTGTTTTTTCAATCCCACTTCACATTTCTTGTACACTTCACTTAATGTAATAATTATTTCTCTTCAAGGGGTAACAGATAAATTGTGCACCAAGTAAATTCACTTATTTCGCCATATTTTTCCGAACAATCTCTTCTTTCCCCCTCACCCAAGGCTCAGAACAAGATCCTTTCCTGAAAATAATCAACCTCAAATCAGATCGACGCATTTCCAACCATATCACGTGTAAAGTGTTAATTAAGCATTATATATCAAAGACGTAAGGAGAAGTGATGGTACAGCTCCATGCGACCCAATTCGAGTTACGAGCCAATGTCAGATGCATCTTAAACTCTCTATTTCAGTAACAACAGGCAACCAGGTGACCTCTACTCCTATACGCCATAAAAGTCCACTTAATGTCCTAAAACTGCCCCACTATGCCAGTCCTTTTTGAATGAAGTACTTGTTTCAGCACTTAGTATGTGAATACTTGTAATTTATATGTTTCGCTTAAAAAGCGTCCCACAATCATACACAGCAGGTGGAAAAACTATGATTTTCCATATTTCATAATGAATGTTATTTAGATTTATTAGCGTAGTTCGCAGACAAATTCTGAAACGCTTCGATGTATTTGTTCCCTACATGATCCGGTCTAGCTTTGTGGGTATAGTGCTTAGGCTAGGGTTTGAATGGACCGAGAAATGGTGGTTCGATTCCCAACGAGTTCAACACATTTTTATATTTTCTACTGTGTCTAGAAAAACCCAACCCGCCTCGCAATAATTGGGCATCTGGGGCTACTTTACTACGAACAAAGCGGTCTGGCTGTGAAACTGACCACTCACCTCCTTCCAGTGCAAAGCTGAACAAGACAGTGTTATGGCCCGCCAGGTCTACCACCAAAATATCCCTTGTGGTGCCACGGCAACCCTTGGCAGTTCCTGTAAGACGGAGGTTCCTGCGGAAGAAGCGAGATCTACTGCCTGAGCCAGCTTACTAATGTACTATCTCCCCTCGAAAAAAAAAAAACACCAAATCGAACTGCAAAGAACACTTTACTAACAATCAAAAAAATTACAAGGCAAAATAAATGGGCCCCGAGAGCAGAATAAAAAAGAGATAATAGGATTATTAATAATAATCGTAGAGACAAAATAAAATAAGTAAAATGGAATACAATTGAGAAACGAAGGAAACTGACACCACACACCAAGAAAGTGAACATACGCCAAATCCTAGCCAATTCCGGGGAGGATGGGGTAGCCAGTCCATGGCCAGACTTACTTACTTACTTACTCCATGCAGCAGAGTCCTTCTTGAGAAGCTAACCAGTAAACTTTGCAGCTAGTCAAGAAATTCCCCGCATTTATGGGACCCGAAAGTCCCTCACCGTACCCACAAG
>Ga0268261_10003498_pt1 | contig 11557 bp, 12 predicted proteins | sample TergutNc150P1_FD_190353 | JGI IMG/M metagenome (GOLD analysis project Ga0268261, IMG submission 190353) | Nasutitermes corniger P1 segment gut microbial community from laboratory colony in Florida, USA - Nc150 P1 (SPAdes) (version 2) | ecosystem: Host-associated > Arthropoda: Insects >... | reverse complement strand
GGTTTCCTGCGGAAATGTAGTTTTCTGGATGTGAATCAGGGTGTCTACGTCGAGAGATTTTTGCGCTGTTACAAGACGGTCTTTCAGTTGGTCAAGTTCGTTGACCTCTGCTGTGAGTGCCGCTTCAACACGGGGGAGCTCGTGTCTCAATAATATCGGTCGTCGTATTATGTAACATTAGGTTTTTTTAAAGTTAAGTGGCTCCTATTTGTACTCGTGTGGAGAATTACGTAATTTTGATATACAGTAAATAACATTACTTAAATTCTATAATTGCTATGTAGTAAATTTAAAGATGTTACTTTTTCCTTTACCTGAGTTTTAAAATATGGTACACGAGGCAAATGGAAATGTAGCATAATGAAAATTTGTATCATTTGACTTTTTTAAAGAAAATTGCTTCTCATAATAATTTGACACACAATATGCAGCCCTTCGACTCACTGACGTTGCCAGGCAGTTCTATAACGGGTGCCTAGAATTGCATTCGCCAGGTGCAACTTGACAAAAATTAAAAGACGAGTTTAGACGCAGGTTTCGCGACACCCATACAGATCAGTACCACTTTATGAAGCTACATACGGCCAGGCAAGGGAGGAACGAGACCCCCAGGAGTTTGCTGACAGATGTAGGGCTGTCACTAAAATTGTCTGCAAGGTGGATGACACTGCGGCCCAGCGCATCCACAACGAAAACGCAGACCGAATGCTTTTAGCCAGCTTTGTGGCTGGTTTAGCGGGAGAAGTAGGTCGACAAACCAGATTTTCGAACCCGCAGTCTTTGGATCAGGCTCTGAAAATTGCTCTTACCGTCCAGGAAGCGGAAAAGCAGGAAACGTCTAGCGAAAGTTTTTATGCCAGTTTCAAAGACACGCTGAAACTGTATTCTCCGGGCCAGGAGCCATGATAGTCAGGAGCCCCATGGCTCAGCTGAGGCGAGGCGAGCGGGTAACCGCACACAAACGCAGAGCGATATGACGTCACGCGGCCGTAACAGGCCAGACCTCAGCAAACAGGAATGAACAAACGAAAGTTGCGATTAGATGTTATGAATGTGAGGGATTTGGACACTTCGCTACGAAGTGTCCAACACGATTAAGTCGGGAGGCAAGGTCCACAGATTCGCCAGGGAAGGGGAACCCTAGGGAACGTACGAGACGTTCGCAACCCCCTGACCAGCCCTCACAAAAAACGAATAGGGAGTGTAGGAAAAAACCAGGAATCCGGGAAACGAGCAAGAGGTGCGATTGAAGACAGCTCTCTCTCCACCTCAACACCCCGGAAAACGCTGTCAATAACCATAAGGTTTCCATTTCAATGGAACATGGCGCGCCCACTATATCAATCGAAATACAGGGTACGTCGAGGAGCCTAATTTCGGACACAGGCTCCATCATCTTCATAGTGCAGCCCGGCGTGTCGAGAAGCGACGTACATTTTACCGCCGTGGAACCTTATGCAGTGACGGGGATGTCCTAGACATTACAGGGCAACAGTCAGTTACTTTTCGGATGAACGGGAGTTCACGCACACCTTAGTATGCCCACTCCCTACCAAGGCAGCTGGCTTACTGGGCACCGATTATTTGGACAGACTAGGCGCCATAGTAGATTTTGAGTGTGGTGAGCTATCGCTCACCGGCGTCGACAAGATGCTCCGTGTGGGTAGCATACCAGTGAAGAGGCACGCGGCACTCACTGTATTTCCCGAGGGTAACGCAGGCCGTAACCCTCATCCCACAAAACAGGAGGTGCGGCGAAAGGACGAACAGCTCCCAGCCAGCCCCTGCTATGAGGCAACTCCCTCAAAGGAGAAAGTTTGGATTGTAAAGGCTGTGGAAAACGTCACGGTGCCACCCAGATGCCAACAGATAATTGTAGGACGATTGGATTCTAATGAAAAGCAGAATCCCCTCCTTTAGTCTGCATCGAACCACAAAAAATTCCGATCGAAGGGATACTCCTTGCCCGCGGATTATCACGAGTTATGACAAAGGCGAACGAACCCCCTCGTGTGACGTCATCGCATAGCAGCAATATGACTAGAACGCGGAACAGCAAGGCGATGGTTATGGTCGCCAACTTTAGCGATGAACAGTTAATTATCCCTAAGGCTACAGTTCTCGGCGTGGCCGAAGATATAACTGAGGAACTTGTAGACAGAATTAACACAAAGGAACACCCAATATCCGACCCATTGAACGACAAACAGGAAAAAGAGAAATAAGCTTCTCTACAGGAAATTGTTGCATGGTAAGTTAGATTACCTGCCCGTGAAAGAGAGATACCTGATAAAACCCGTACTATTGAAGTATGCTTATTTGTTCCATGATGAGAAAATGAATTACTTTAAAAGGAGGAGCTTGGTGGAACATGAAATACCGCTAAACGACACGCGACCGATACGGAAACCCAATACAGAGTCCCCTATGCACTGAAGGAGGAAATGCAGACGCAAGTGGAAAACATGCTATAGAGAGGCGTGATCCGGGAAAGCCGATCCCCTTGGTCAGCCCCTGCAATATTGGTCCCTAAATAGAGCCTAGACGGGAAGCAGAAATTTAGGTTTTGCGTTGATTTACGAGCCCTAAATTCCGTCACGAAATTTGACTCCTACCCCCTCCCCGTAATTGAAGAAACGAGCTCCACGCTGTATGGCTCAAAATATTATAGCGTTATTGACTGTTTCCAAGGTTTTTGGCAAATAAACATACGGGAGGATCATGGGGAATGTACAGGCTTCACAGTCCCGTCGGGACACTGCGAATTCAACAAAGTATACCTTTTGGATTATCGAATAGTACACCGAGTTTTCAGCGACTCGTGGATATAGTCCTGAAAATTTTAGTGGGCATTTACTGTTACGTTTATGTTGACGTTGTAATATTCTCCCAGACAGCGCAATAATACGCGCAGACTGGAGAATATACTCTACCGCTTCGACAGGGTCAACCTGCAACTAAACCCAAATAAGTGCGTAATCGCACAACCGCTAGTAAATTACCTAGGGTACGTGCTTTCTGAAAAGGGAGTCTCAACATCACCTGATAAGGTAAAGGCCGTAAGGGATTACCCCACTTCCAAGAACGTTAAAGACATTCGCGCATTTTTGGGCCTAGCCTCATTCTATGGCAGGCTAGTACAAGACTTCGCTACTATATCGAAACCGCTTACGGAGTTGACAAAGGACCAACCGTTTTTGTGGGGTCCTAGTCAACAGAAAGCCTTTCAGAGCATGAAGGATAAATTGTGTGCAACGCCCGTGTTGTCATACCCTAATTTTGAGTTACGGTTTATCCTCACTACTGATGCCTTAAAGATAGCAGTCGCCGCAATTTTGTCTCAAAAACAAATTAGCGTAGAGCGGCCTATCCCTTACGCAAGTAGGCAAATGAACAAGGCCGAGCAGGCCTATACAGCTTCCGAAGCGGAACTACTAGCGTTCGTGTGGGCAACAAAATACTTTCGTTGTTTCCTCTATGGAAAACAGTTTTTGGTCAGAACCGACCACGCAGCCCTGTCATATCTGCGAACGTTCGCAGGTGCCAATTCGCGATTGATGCGATGGAGCCTTAGGCTTTCCGAATTTGATTTCATTGTAGAACATACGCCAGGGATCAAAATTAAAATGTCGACGCACTAAGCCGACATGTGGTCGCTATAATGCAAGATGGCCTCCCCAACAAGGAAGAAATCTTAGCTGAACAAAGAAAAGACCCCTTTTGTAACACATGAAAACCGGGAACCCACTCTAGCAAGTCTATTTTTGGACGACGACGGAGTCTTATATAAGCGCCGGTCCGATCATAAGCAACAGTTAGTAGTGCCTAAATCTCTAGTCGAAGATATTAAAGCAAATCATGACCCAGTCTACGTTGCATATCCCAGAACAAAGAGGACTGTTGACTTGATCTCCCTTAGTTACTGGTGGCCTAGCATGCGGAAGACAGTGCAAGATTACATAAGAACGTGTGACTCAAGTCAGAGGCGAAAGGAGGAAAGAGAATTTGTGGCGCCGTTAGGAAAACGGAAGAAACTTCATCCCCTTTCGAAGTCACATCTATGGATGTCACGGGCCCGTATTTGGTCACACCGCGTAAAAACATGTACCTGTTGACCTTTATAGACCACTTTTCCAAATGGGTCGAAGTCTACTCGATCCCTTACTTCACCTCAGAGACCTGTGCAATAGTGTACTCCTCTCAGATCCTTACTCTGGCACAGGATCCACTTTATTAACAGACCAGGGCAGATCATTTGTCCGCATTCTTTAAGGAAACTTGCAAAATATTGGAAATCAGGAAAGTAAACCCTTCGAGCTATCATCCTTCCTCAAATGGCGTGGTCGAGAGGTGGCACAGAAGTCTACATTCGGGCCTATCTCAATTTATTGATGTCGCGAATACAAATTGGGACCATCTAGTGCCTTTTTTAAATGACATACCGTTCGACGCCTAATACAACTACGGGCTTCAGTCCGTACTACTTACTTCATGAACGAGAGATGGTGCTACCTAATAGCAATGACTTAAAAGCTAAAGTCCTAAAAGGAAATTCTAACCACGATTCTCGACTAGAAAACCTGAAATCTAGTCTAAGACTTGCCTATAAGTTAGTGAAGAAAGCTAACAAAAAGTCCCATCTGAAGAACAAACGTTTGTATTACAGGAAATCAAAATTAAGGAGCTTTCAAACAGGTGACATAGTCTACCTCTATAACCCCGCCAAAAAGCCCGGGAAATGTTTTAAATTCCACAAATACTGTACTGGTCCGTTTCAAATTACCGCTTAACTCTCTTATTTGAACTATGAAATAATTAGCATGAACAACAAAATCCAGGTTGTGCATGTTAACAGGCTAAGGATAGCCTATAACCCAGAAACTTGGAAACCGAAACAAAAACCGGAAAATAAAAAAATCCGAACAGAAAAGAAAATAGCTAAATCGGAAGAATTAGAGGAATACGAAGTACAAATTGGTTCCCGCCCTCTACTGAAAAAAGACCCCCCAGCAAAGACTCGAACCTAGAACCCCGCCAAGTCTAACTCCCGGTACCCCAGACTCTCTACAACAAGCAGTTGATACGCCGTATTTCGAACGCGCAGATCGAAACTACGAACGGTCTAGAACACCGCGATCGAGGCGCGAACTACAGGCCGTACGGCCGGAGCCGCCCCTCACCCGGTCGCGAACCAGAGTCCAAACCCAGGACAGTAATGTAGCAGAGACTCACACTGTACTGCAGGCGCGACATAGAACGCCGCCTACTTATGTTAAATACTCGTTCAGTTGATTCGCAGCTCTTCACTCGCAGCCGTGCTTCACTGTTGAGATAATTGATAACAGTCAGCTAATCAGTACGACACTAGTCCAAGTAAGTTTAACCTGCACAGCCTAGAACCGATCCAAAGACCACTCACTATGTTACAATCTTATCTGCGTAAGATAGCCACTAGTATAGAAATTCTCATTGTTACGGGATGCCTACTCAACATAACAACTGCAGGCCCGTCTGTCCAACCTTTGAACGGAAGTGTTGTGTTTCTGAAAGAAACAGACATTTTTCTTACTGACGACTCTTGGCGCATCGCAATTGAGATCGACCTAAATTCGTATGAGGAAGCAATTTCCACCATTAGAGCAGATTTGCTAGCAGTAGAGTAGCGTAGAAAAGATTTTACTTTTACCTCCGAACTGCAGTCAATTGAAACACTCCTAACAACACTTGAATCGAAATTATATAGTTTTAATCAAATTCTACCTAAACTAGACCCTCGTCGTGGCCTACTTAGCTTAGGAGGTACCATGTTGAAAGCACTATTTGGCACTGCCGTAGTTTCTGACGTGACCCAATTACATGACCTGTTTGATGAATTAGTCTAATCAGCAGAATAACGTTTACTCTATCGACAACCAGATTACCTATATTAAAAAACTAGACTCTGATACTTCCGAAAATGCTGAATTAATAGCAAACTTGTCAAGCGTTATTAGAGATAACAATTAGGTCACACGACAGATTTCAACAAATCACTAAAGGTTTGTTATGGCTTAATTTGACAGTGTATGGACAGAGAACTTTTCACGATGATTCGTCAACTTGAACTCTCTATACTACAGCTTACTCAACGACATGACGAATTGACAAACGCCTTACACTACGTAGTTATGGGAAGTTTACCAGCAAACTTAATAAACCCCACTACACTATACAATATTTTGAAAAATGTCATTCCAACTACCCGGAAATTATGAGCTTATTGCAGGGACTAGAGTCGAGAATATTCATTTTTACTATAAGTTTGTAAAAGTTGCAGCTATAGCAAATAGCCGCTACATCAAACTCATTCTAAATGTGCCAATGAAAACAGCTCGTCGCCATTTTGTTTTACACAGAATACTAACTTTGCCTACAAGAATTGCTAACGATACTTTTGTTCAGTATTTACCTGAGTTTCCATATTTTGGCATTGATAACATTCAGCACAACTACATTTTGTTTACTCAAGCAGAATTGAGCTACTTCAATATAAACATTATTTCTATATGTCCAGCCCACATACAATATTTAACAACCACCTAATAAGTTGCGAATCCAGCTTTTTTTCTAGGCGGCTGATAGTCGTAATCTATGCCAAAGGAAAATGTTACTGGAGCATACAACTCCACTTCTACATCGGTGCGGCTCTTCATGGATATTTCACCTCCCCGGAAATCAACTGACCACTTTACGTTGCCATACCAACACTTCCACTACCTCTACGAAAACACTGCAAGGAAACGGGATTATTTTTGATGCGTCAGCTTCTTTACTTACCACAGACCAATTCCAAACGCCACCAGAAATATTGGGTACCGCACAATTTACACTCGACGCTACAGGAATATATGTACCGGATCGAGTCCCCATCGCCACGAACCACGAAATACAAGAACTCCAAGAAGCAATCCCTTCAGAAGTCCAACGCCTCAGCGACATCACGTCCCGACTCGCAACGCCCCGCAGAGTTGTTGATACGCACTCCCTTCTCAGCATGAGTCGAACCCTGGACCGCCATGAACAACGATCCAACTAACACCTAATCACACTTATATCGCTTGGTATAATAATCATTCTAACTTTCCTTGGTTATTTCCTAAAAACCTGTCAGAGTAAACTGTCTTCATATATTCTAGCTAGAAGAAACACTACGAAACAAGACGCACATGAACCCAGTACTGCCGCATATGTTCCAGGGATGGTGCACAGCGCAAATGCTTCCAACAGCGACAACCACGAAAAGAATGTGGTATTCAGTCCCTACCCTCTCACAAGAGCATGAGATAAGCTTGGCTACTGTATGCAAGATGCACGCAGCAGCCTGCATCCCAGACGTAAACAGCCTGCAAGACGCATCATCAGCACTTTTCTGCATAACTCGAAAACCGCTGGCACCGATGTACAGTGCACTCCGGAAATGTACACCCACATTCGGTGAAAACTATGTATTTTCAATTCATGAGTGCATGAAATGCACCGCCCAGATTATTGTAATCCTGACCTTTCCTATTGTTTTATGTTAAACAGTTGATGTTGCAACTATGTAAGTACCGATTTTGTTAACAATTATGTATTATTTTTTTACTACTTGGGTATAATTATGTATGCTATTTTTTTTATTTTGTTTTAGCTTTGTTTGCATCATGCAATTCGCTACAGAGTTAATTGCGCTAATTTTCAAAGATTTAGCCCTAAAGAATTTCGCCCCAAATCATTGTATACAGATGGGCGAGTGTAACGAACGCATAATTTATATGCAAATTGTAAAATTGTAATTTTATAGTTACACTGAAACAGTGCACAGCTACCAGCGTTAACTTCAATAGTGCTTAGTTGACAATTCAGTGCACTGCGAAAAATGTAAAAGTTAAGACAAACTGGCAGAACCTTTGAACTCTCACTACCGTTAGTTCACTGTATCTAAAAGTATTTGCTACTCAGCGCCCTTACTCTAAATAACCCTCTTCAAACATGTTAACGTCCTCATTCTCGTTATTTTATTCGTTGTATCTACGTTAAAATTACATATAATTGTGGAGAGAAGTTCTGACTTCGAAAACTGTGAAATAATTTTACTGTGTGTGTGGGAAAGCTGCTGCTGTTTATTCAAGGTGAGTTGAGCTGAATATATTTAGAAAACGTTTTAATTTCATCATTTTCATTTCAACATCATTTATTCCATAAATCCATCATTGTGTACAGGCACACTGGATGTGGAACATATCAAGATAGTAGATACAATATAGTTAAATATAAATATTATACATTGCACATTACTAAAGACACTTACTATGTTAGTAGATATGATATAGACACTATGTTAGCAGATGCAATATAGTTAAACATATTATACATTGCACATTGATATAGACACTATGTTAATAGATCAGGCATACATTTATATCTATAAAATTTATATATCTTCCATGAATCCATCATTGTGTACAGGCACACTGGATGTAGAACATGTCAAGATAGTAATATAATATAGTTAAACATAAATATTATACATTTCACATTGATACAGACATTTACAATGTTAATGGATCCAGCAAACATTTATATCTTTAGTATAAGCAATTAAAATAAGTCACAGGTTTGGGAGTGTCGTTTCCATAAGTTAAGATTTACAACTGTTGTAATATTCTTCAAGTGTGTAAAATGACTTTAAGTGGAGATATTTATTTAGTTCTGATTTAAATCTTTTAGCATCACAAAATAAGTTTCTTATGTTGGGGGGGGGAGATTATTAAAAACCTTAATGCCAGAATAGTAGGGTCCTTTCTGATATAATGTTAAGTTCGCCTGGGGCTGGTAAAGGTTAAAATTTTGTCTAGTATTAATGCTGTGTATTTCTGAATTTACATGAAAAAGATTCTTATTGTCCACAACAAATATAAAAAGGGAAAGTATGTACTGGGACTGTAGCGGAAGAATCCTCAATCATTTAAACGGTTCTCTACATGAATTCCTTGGTTTTAATCCTGTAATAATTCTGCCTTCTTTTGAAGTCAAAAAATGTGTGAACTATATGAAGAATTACCCCAAAAAATTATCCCGTAACTAATATTATCTCAACGCGAGTTGAGATAATTTCAATCTAGAGTAATTAATTTAAACTATTCCAAATTCTAAATTATAACGGGTTATATAGAGAAGGCAAAGTAATTATTTGTGTAACGATTAAACTTGAAACTTTCCCTTTGTTATATCACTTATGTAAATTGTTGACTTTATTAGTTTTATTTTATTCCAAATTAAACAACTTAACTTAATGTTAATTAATTTTGTGATTGACATTTATATAACGATTTAATTGTGATATTCCTAAGACCTTGGCAAGTTGACCGCGACTAGAAATTGAAGTAGTTAATTGCTCCTTGACCTACAAAGTGATAGTTTAGTAGATTTCTATTACCTTGTAAACCCTAAAATCTACTTGGTGGCAGTCTACCTGATATCCAAACTCCGATAAAAGTGAAACTACAGAAACCACGTCATCCCCATCACAGTGTCCCCATAGTCAGACATGAAGTAACAACTACGCTACCACTGTGGGCACTACACTTGTTTTCCCCTTCCTGGGATTTTCATAATATCTCACACCTAGCGCTCTATGCGGATTTTTTACAAACGATGTGAATCTGGTATTGATTAGCCAGTAAGGAAGGGCACTTTACTTGGAGAAAAAATAACCTCACGGCAGTATCTATTTTCTATACGAGGAATATTCATCAAACTCCACACATCTTAGCTGTTATGGGAAGTTACGAAGCGTATATTGATGGCTATTTACCGACGATTTTGGACAACCTTTTTGGACTGCTTTTTCATTAAGGATAGAACAGATCGGTTTAAACGAAACGTCGGTAAATATTTACATATCTACGCAATGTAACTTCGCAGAAGAGGGAAGATTTGATTTACACCGCAACGGAAACCTGAAATCGTGCATAATGCTAAGGAATCAAAACAGATACCTGAGATAGTGCTGAGCAGTGTACAAGCATTATTACATTTCTAGTAAAAGTTTAGCAAAGGCTTTGGCGTTAAAAAATTGGCAGATTTATACGTGTTTATGCACAAGTATTAAGATCATTCAGCTACATTTTATAATAGGGACAGGAATGTTATAAACCCCGACCGATATAATTAGTTTCAGAAGACACCCGGTACACATTGTACAGGACGAAGGAAGGGCCCCAGGGCCGTTCTGGACGGGTGCAAAAAATTTTGCCCAAACCGGGATTCCATCCCCGTACCGTTCAGCACATATCAAATCACTATATCGACTGAGCTATCCCGGCCCATATTTGAATTCAGTTTTCGTTTGAATTTGGCTTCGTGTTTTATATCGTGTGTCATAAATAATTATGACACACACACACAAAGAGGCATATATATATATATAGATACCTGCATTTGAAATTGTACACAAGTAGTACATTTCGTTACGATGTGACAATAATTAAGGGCATGCATATTTGACGTGCGTAAGTGCCACATTTGGATTTTAACGAATATTCCTCTGATGGAAGCCCAGGTAGATTCGAGAAGGTACGTATTTTTGAAGTACGTTTTCCTTGAATATTAATCGAGCTCAACAACTTTTGTGGTGAAAGTGAGTGGAATGTCTGCTTTCAGTTTGTAGGAAAAACCTTCCAGTGGAAGCCGACATACAAAATTTACTCCTCTTAAAGCAAAGTGCCATTAACTATAAAGCGATCTTACCCAACATTAACCTAGTTGGTAGCGAATTTGAACTGACTAACAATTATGAATTTTCAGGAAATTCCCTTAAACGGGGGACGGTATACATATGAAAAGGCGTTTTGGTCTTCACCTAAAGTGCCCTCAAGCATTTTCCATTCGTAACAAAACTTACAGCTTTTCTAGAGAATGTGGGTGGAGTGTCAGATATAAGTTTTTTGGAAAATTACTTCAATCGAAGCTGAGATACAGCCGAGAAAACACAACTCTCTTCTGTTAAAGTGCTCTTAGTGATCAAAAGCACCAAAACCTAACATTTCTTTTCAGGAATGTACGCGAAATAACAGATGTGTATTTTTAGAAACACCCCTCCAACGGAAGTCGAGATGCTGTCTAGAAATTTATGTAACCTCATCTCGTAGTGCTAGTTAATCAATTTCTTCTTCTTTCTTAGGCAATGTCGCCTATGTGTTAATCATATTGAAAAATTTTGATACTAAATTTTTATAAAATCATGGCTGGGAATCTTCTTGATCAGTTTCGTCTAAGGGGCGTGTCACTGTATTTTTTATCTTTGATGTGTCATTTTTCCTGTCCATTTTATCCCTGATTGGATCTTCTGGATTTCCTGGATGGCTGCAGCTGGAAAAGTTAAACTAGTTATGTGATACTAAACTAGATACGTTTCCTATAGGACTCCTATTGACAATATTTATTCAGATATTTAGTTCAATTTTTTCAAAATTTCTGCAAAGAATGCAGCCCTCCCAGCTGACATGCCCGTGAGGCCAAGCATTGTCCTATGTAC
>Ga0268261_10003497_pt1 | contig 11559 bp, 6 predicted proteins | sample TergutNc150P1_FD_190353 | JGI IMG/M metagenome (GOLD analysis project Ga0268261, IMG submission 190353) | Nasutitermes corniger P1 segment gut microbial community from laboratory colony in Florida, USA - Nc150 P1 (SPAdes) (version 2) | ecosystem: Host-associated > Arthropoda: Insects > Digestive... | reverse complement strand
TTTCAACAAATATAAGTACTGAGTATTTTAAACGTGCTGCACACTCTCCGTTTTTCTCTTCAAAATGCTGTTTATTTCATAATGCTACCTTTTTTGGTTCCTGTATTATTCACATTTTACATACAGGATGTGCTAAAATTTAAATGTAAAACTCCGGTGCCAAAAGGTTAACATGTACTGGGAAGCCAAATAAAACTGCAAATTTTGTTGAAAGGTTTATAAAAGAGGAATATTTGTGAAAGCTGTGCAAGTGATATTGGCAAATAACCTACTTTACTTGGATACACTGAGCCTGTTTCCCACTACAGAAGTAACCAGCAAGCTGATGAACAAATGACATGTCCTTTTATTACAATTCAAACCAACCAATTCACACAATTTAATTAAACAATAATATATATTTTAATAAAATTGTGTGCATTAGTTGGTTTGAATTGCAATAACGAATTATATTACACAGAACGGAAAATGTGATGAACATCAGTTCTCGTTTCCTTGTGCCTTACTTTTGCATTTTGGAACAATTAAGTACCCTCCCTTTTAACTTCTTTTTCCAGCTTGAAGGGCTGTCATGACAGCTGGTAACCTCACAGTCCCAATGATCACAATCACCGATAAAAATATTCACAACACTCAAAGTAACATTCACTGAACTGTACGGATTTAAACATAATTGGATTGCTCATCTCTAGTACAAGTATGTTCCAGTGGATAGATAGATCAGTAGTAGTATTCTGTTTAATCTAAACAATAAAATTACAGGACACAAAAGGTGGAAAACACAAACACTTACTGGACAACAATGCCTTTGTTATCATGGACATTGTAATATGTGACCTAGATTCAAGATATGTCATCTGGTTATTCTTTATGAATTTTAAAATCGTACATTCTTTCCTTTAGGTTATAAGTCATGATCAAAGTAAGTAGTGAAGCATTAATCTGGCCACACTGGAAAGTCAGATTTCATGGCTCTTTTCCTGAAAGCACTCCAGACACTGGCAATAACTCATGTTATACATCTTCAAACTTTATACACACCATTTATGTGCACTGCAATAACACTCTATGTTGGGAATACAGAAGAATTAATGTACAGTGACCATGATAACATGACATGATGAGAAGCCAAATCTGTTCACTGGCCAGTTCCATCTGATACAGGGCCTAGAAAGATACTGTCTATACCATACATGTCAAACTCATATACATTTCTCAGCCAGTTTTTGTAATATGACATTGTGGTCCATGCTCCATCATCATCAGATGAAGGAAGAGCCTGATGTGATACTAAAAATGTACTTATGTACTGCATAATTAACTGTAACTTATGATTCTGGCTTTTGGAGTTTAGCCATATTGCAAGTTTTTGCATGCAGTGCCTTTGTCAGCTTGTGATCAACCCTAAAGATGGTGACTGCAATGTATGCCAAAATACTGAACAGCCGTAACCCTTTCGTGACCAGTGGGACATATATGTCCCACTTACAAAGAGTCTTTTCAAGTCCGCTGGGATAACAGTATCCCACTTTTTCTCCATGCTGCCATCTATCTTGAGGTGATACTGTGTGCAATGCTGCATGCAGCATTGCACACAGTATCATTTGTGCATGGCTGTTTCGCGGGAAAATGCGTTCTGACTGGTTCAACAGAATAGAGATACTTCAAGGTAGATGGCAGCACAGAGAAAAAGTGGGATACTGTTATCCTAGCAGACTTGAAAAGACTCTTTGTAAGTGGGACACATATGTCCCGCTGGTCACGAAAGGGTCAACATATGACATGGCTATACCCCACATAGCAATGTTAGCAAACACTTATGTAAGATTTAAATGTGTCTTTTTCTGTACCTCCCTTGTTAAAAATAATGCATTGTGAGGACTTATGAACATAGCAGCTGACTGTACAAATCCATTATTTTTATTTTTGAATTTAAGGAAAATTCAAGCTACAAAAATTACACAAAATTTTGTATGAAATTAATGATGTAACAGAAAATTAATCCCACCATTTTGGTGTATCTTACACATGACACAGCCACATTTCTTACTAGCAGGTATGGTGCAATCTTCATATAGTTTACATTCCTGCTTTGCCTTATCACATTTAACGTCATGGCGTGCACAAACACGCCGAGTCACCGTTCGCAACTTCGGCACCAACAGTGTTAAACAACAGAGCAAAGCAACAACCAGAATACTGGTACAATGTGGCATAAATATTATCCAAGAAACCTTCTGAACTTCAACAACCTGTCATAATCTCACCTGTTCTGTTTGGAACATTGTTGTCACTATTCAAAATGAAGCACCCATCTGTCACAATTTTGATGACAACAACCGTACAATATAAACCATTAGTCGACCACTAAACCTTTACAAAGTCACAACCACCACGTGCATCCTTGTACAGGCACTGAGGCTTTGTACAGGCTGTAAGGCCCATAGGGGGAGCAGAGGTACAGCTCTACCCTTTCATGACCACGGCACTAGAAGGGGGTGAGGGGTCAGCGTCACGCCCCAGCCGCTCTTTATCCCCGGGAAAGACCCCGTACCCATTCTACAGGAGGGTGGGTGGACCCCAGGGGAGGTCTGGACAGGTGCGGAAAATCTCGCCCCCACCAGCATTCGATCCCTGGACTGTCCAGCCCGTAGCCAGTCGCTATACTGACTATGCTACCCGGCCCCTCCCAATCATCGTGCCCTATCCAAATTGTTAGAGCCACGGAATGACACTGTTCATTAACAGTGATATCTGAGTTTACTCTTATCACTGCATACACTGCTGGTAGTGGAGATCTGCCTCCAGCACAGCAAAGTTGAATACCTCAGCTTCACAATCCAATTATGAAGAACCTATGCTAATATGACGTGCAACAGCATGATTCCAATCAGGATTCAAAGCAGAAACTAGTGTACTATTAGATCCCTGTCCTCAGTTCCACTACTGTGCACTCTTGATATATTGGCACATTAACTTTCAACACAAAGAAGCAGAATAAAAAGCCATTATTCAATCTCAATTCATTGACATTGTGTGAACATTTTGCACTGGCACTAGGAGCTAAATTACTGGTTTTGAAATGCATCAAACTGAAGTCCATAAGCTCCTGAACATAAGTTTTATGTCATCCCTATACAGTTGCAGGTCTACTAAGCAACACAGTACCTTACACATAAGCAGATACAGCTTGTGTGCGCAAAGATCTTAGTTTTTGTTTTTGGAATAATATCGTGCCGTAAAAATGCTGTTTTATCGCTACAAGTAGATACTTGTGCTGTATGTCTCCTACACTACTCTGCGGTTATGAATAAAACCGCCAGTACAGCAAGGTTAACTACATCAATCACAATTTCAACATTGGCCCACAAATAATATTTTAAAATATTGCATTGAAACTATATTACGTAAAATTATGAAAAATTCTATTTTCATCAAATCTCTCTCTCTCTCTCTTTTTCATATGCAAGGACTGCAGAAAGATACACATACTTCACGGTATCTTGGATGGCTGAAAGTGAATCTTATGGCTTGACAGGCATGGTAAACAAGGAATGTGTATTCTCATGACAATAAACAGTACATACTTGAAACAAAACAAAGCCAAACAAAAACAAAAACAAAAATTCATGAAAAGACAAAAGTTCAGGAAACACAATTTCTGTATGCCATATTGCACTTGACTGAATGTAACTTACAATACACACAATTGGGGCGTGAGGGGCAGTGGGAAGAGAAACACTGACTGTACAACTTGCACACAGTCAAATCTGCTGGGCATTCTTCTGACAGTATGTGGCAATATGATCCACAGGAAGTCTTGCTGTAGGAACTTTGCACACATTACAATACAAAATACAGAAGTACACCACAGATTACAGAACAATGAAATCATTGTGATTCATTTCTCAAACTTGTTTGTAATAAAAAGAATTAAAACCGAACACACTCAAATGAAAGCGGTGCTCTGTCTCTACAGTAAAATACACACAGTGCAGTAAAAGAGTAGAACTATACCCTAACGAAATGTAAACAGAGAAAAGAAACTGCACATGCCGGTGTGTGTGTATATATATATATATATATATACATGTGTCACATCACAAATAAAAATATAAAAGGAAATATTACTTGCCAAAAGTAAGTTGCAGTGTAAACAAACTAAACACTGTTTAAATTCTGAACAATGTTTCAACTAAACACATTCAGTGCAATCTTACAGTTTAAAAAAAACCCCAATTACCAATTTTATCTCCACGCAAGAAAAACAACTTCAGCGTAACAGATCCGATTATACATAATACCGTAATAGCACTGATTTTTTTTATTTAATTACAGGCGTTATTTCAAAAATAAATTACCAAATTCCTAAGTTATAAACACATGGTCAAAATATCAGATGTGATGTTAATACAAATCAGAATTTGTTTGTTACCAAAACTCCCTTTCCTAAAAAAAAAAACCCCAACAATAATACTTTCACCACTGTTGTCTCACACAAGGAGGGCTTCAAATTGTGAACTCATCTCCCCCTCATCATTAAATGCAGCACTAGCACACTCTATACTTGGTCACTAACAAAGAACTTTGGTTGGGATGTGCTGTTCTTGGTAGATATATAGAACTACAGTTTTTGGGGATACCCCATACAATGGACATGCTTGGAAAATCAAGGCACAAATAGTTGATTCAGCTGTAGAAAAATCAAGAACACTGTCTCTACTGTATAGGTAATAACGCACTGAATGAGTACCAAGTGAGTTATCAATAGACGTGGTTTTCGAAAAAGCTGATCAAGATGTATTTAAAGGCACTATACCAGCAACTGCTGGGACGCACATGAAGCGTCAGGCAAGATGGCAGATACATCTTCTGGGCATAAGTCTACTACATTACGATTCAGGCTCCTACATCATTTTATGAAACCAGTTGACTGTGAAGATATCCCTGTCAGCAGAATACTGCAATTTGCTCAAGGTGTAGGAAGCTGATCATGATGTATTTAAAGGCACTATACCAGCAACTGCTGGGACACACATGAAGTGTCAGGCAAGATGGCAGATACATCTTCTGGACATAAGTCTACTACGTTACGATTCAGGGTCCTACAACATTTTACAAAACCAGTTAACTTTGAAGACATCCCTGTCAGCAGAATACTGCAATTTGCTCAAGGTGTAGGAAGCTGATAAAGATGTATTTAAAGGCACTATACCAGCAACTGCCGGGACACACATGAAGTGTCAGGCAAGATGGCAGATACATCTTCTGGACATAAGTCTACTACATTACGATTCAGGCTCCTACAACATTTTATGAAACCAGTTGACTGTGAAGATATCCCTGTCAGCAGAATACTGCAGTTTGCTCAAGGTGTAGGGCTGCTGAATGCATGAGCTAGAGGGCCGCACAAAAAATCGATAACAGTCGAAGTGCATGGGTCACCGTGGAGCCCACCCTTCTGTAGTCTATTCTATTGTATGTCTACTGGATTACTACTAGACAAATAAATGATGATAACAGTACTGGCAGGAAATGTATTCGTGCTACCTAACAAATATCAGACATGACATGTGTTACTGGTAGTGGAGGAATTCTACTGACGTTCTGCAGACCAAAGGAACGTACACATGATAATTCCTTAAACAGTCCACAAATACAAAACCCAACTAAACTAAACCTAGCAGAGATGGGTATATCCAAAATTATGTATGTATTATACTTCTAAATGAGAATGGTGCAATAATAAAAAGTTTCCACTAAAGCTACATTTCCGTTTGTATTAACAAAGTCACTCAAATATAAAATCACTATGATCTTCCTTGATGGACCATACTGATGTGTAAAACAAAGACACATTCTAGAACAAAACTACTGGACAGTGCTTGAAAATGTCGTGCTTGTTAAACTGTCAAACTGGCTGACCACCAATTAAAATTCAGATTCAAATAAATATTAAAATCAATGGAAAACAGCACATATGCACTTTGCTCACCCATCTGTTATCAATTAAAAGTTATTCCATAGGACATCCTACACACAAAGCACGGAGATGAAGCTCCACTCAAACCAAATTCATAAACAGTTAAATGTGACGATCCTACTCACTACCCTTAGAGAGATGCTGCAAGAAGCTGGGTCAGCTCTTGTGCCATGTGAGCATGGTAGATCAAAAGATGTCCACCTCACCTATCACGAAATAAACCTTTACTGTGCAATGCACAACCAGCAATTAAATTGACGAACTTAAGGTCCACACTTATTGCACGATGTCAAATAATGTCTTTACACGCTACAGAAGTACATTCATGTTTCTGCATATACTATATACAACTAATGTAGTACATGTTGTAAACTACAGGTAAAGGTAAAGTTGCTCCTGTGCTTGCCATAAAGGCATGGGGGAAGTGGAGGAACAGCTCCATTCATTCTTAACCGTGTCACTATATGAGTGCTCATCTTCACACCCCCACCATTATACACCCTGGAGGAAGACCCTAGTACTTACAGAACAGAAGGTCTTCCGGACCCCAGAGCTGGTCTGGACTCTGGAAAACAGCTTTTACTGTGCCACAAAACACGCAACAATTTCTCACTTGCCCCACCTGCAGCCTAGTCCCACAATGTATCTTGTTTGTTGCTATAAGGTATAACAAAACCCGAAGACTAAAATCTTGGCTATTTTGTTACCACTCTGTTGGTTGCTTTGCATTATCAACATAAAATTCCCCACTTTGTACTCAACATTGTGGGTTCAATTTCTCACAGCATTTGCTTTATACTAAAAATGGCAAACACTGCCAATATTGGCAATGTCATCAATTAATGTGCAAATATCTGAAGACCACATACTGCATCAATTTCCAAACGACTATATGCTTGCATGCAGGTCAAAGATTAAATACATATACATGATTCACAGAACTCAACTTAAAATAGCACACAATACCATACTCATTTTTTCACAACACAGAAATGACTGAAGAAACAGAGTTCATATATGACAACAACCAAATCACCTGGCTCAAGAAGCTAAAATAAAAAAGGCCTAAGGTATTACAAGTTACTATAAATGTCAAAAAGGGTGAACTAGGCATATTAATAAACTCTGGACCTTTCAAACAATATTAATTTTAACACCCCTAACAAATTTCGGAGTCTTTTTACATCTGGTTTCTATTACTATGTCCGCCCGACAAATTTATCCACCTTAAAACCAAGTTTCCCCACTCCTGAATAAAATCTCATCAATGTGTTTGGTGTAAAGGTGAAGTCACTTAATGCCCAACCACTGTACCACTGAAATGTAGAAACAAAGATCCCTGCATTCATGGATTCTGTAAACATATATAGTTCTGCATGAGAACGGACAATTGCACAGCAAGTATCAGCATGATGGGCAGGAGAATTACTGGCAATTGACATGTCCACCACTATCAACTTCCCATCTTGGTTCAATAGCATTCTTGATTAGATAAACTGAAATAAAACCACTAAAAGTTTCAAGCATTAATAAGTGTTATAATGCAGACTGCCTTGCAGAATTAAAACATGGATGTGTCAGTCAGAAAACAGACATATAGGTAAACAGATTTGCCTATTCAGCAAAACGCTGTATACTTTCAAATACTGTATGTTTAGTCATATATAACATTTAATCAAAATGATATACAAATACAAAGGGTGTACCTAATATGACTGGACAAATTCATGAGTGAATTACCCACACAAAAACAAGAATCAAAATAAATGTCAATACATGTCTGCAATCAGTTTTCGAGGTACAGCCCAACAACACGCTGACCTCAATCCTTTGGATTTTTATTAGTGGGGACACTTTAAACCCCTAGTATATTCAGGTCCAATTGAAAATGAAGAGACATTTTACCAACACATAGTTATGCCTGTCACCCTATTCACAACTGGCCCCAACCTTTGAAAGGGTGTGACAGTCTACAATTAGACACATCCATGTGTGCGCTGATTCAGTGGACGATACCTTGGGCATTGGCCGTTAACTGTAACTTGATAAACAATAACTCAACCATTATTAAGTGTGAACACATACTGTACTATGGCAGTTATAAGTAAAATACTGCATAGTTAAGGCATTTCTTGTTGAAGGTAATCTTGCAATTAAACGCAAAGACCACTCATTTCTGGACATATATTTATGAGCATTTGTTTCTTTGTTTTCATATGAAGAACTCACTCTTCAATTTGTCCAAGCATTTTAGATACACCATGCAGATCACTATGATTTTCAGTGCATTCATAACATCAGGCATGCATGCACGCTGAGTTATAGTTTGGGGAATGCATTAAAATGACATTGAAAGACTGTACCTTACAAGCTATAAGGCTAGAACTGAACATACATCAGTGTTAATGTTATGTACAGCACCATGCACAAGGAAGAAGTGTCTCTAGTATCACACGGACATGTTGTGTTTGTATTATTTTGGTTTTGCGAACTTCTGTATGTCACATACACAAACAACTGGGCAGTGGTCTTATCATATGTCCCAAGCATTCACTTGTTAATATAAAACAGGTAAGTACTTAGCACGTGCCAGAAACATATAAAATATCATTATCATATGATAAAATTAGGAACATAGACACCCATGAGATGCCATCAGCAGCACACTCCAATGAATATGTCAGATCATCAAAATATAACGTCATTGCAAGTGACCAGCACATGGTAAATGATCCTGAATTTCCTATGAAAGTGATTATCAGTAAAACCACTGCAACACTGTATATGACACAAGAAACTCAGAAGATTAAATTAATACAAATGAAATGTACGCACACAATACTAGAGACACTTCTTGCTTCATACATAATTCTACACATACTATTAGAACTTAAGCAAGTAAAGTAACCCCGTTACAGGCCCGGTTGTGGCCCAGAGGGGGGTAGAGGTATAGCTCTACTCTTCCAAGACCTCGGCACTAGAAGGGGGTGAGTGGTCAGCAGCACGCCCCGGCCGCACTTTACTCCCAGGAAAGACCCGGTACCCATTGTACAGGAGGCTGGGTGGGCCCCAGGGCCGGTCTGGATGGGCGGAAAATCTCGCCCCCACTGGGATTCAATCCCCAGACTGTCCAGCCTGTAGTCAGTCACTATACCGACTGAGCTACCCGGCCCACATTAGAACTTAGACATACATTAAATTTTGGACTTTTTAACTTTTAACATAGTCTAGTGTCATAAATGACAACTCTGCATGCATGCATGCCTAAAGTTCATACTGCTGTACCAAAACACACAGTGGTACATATTTGCATATCAGTGATAAAGGCTGTATTTAGTTAACAAAATACAACACGGTGCATGAATATTTAAATGTCTATGTTCACTCACGTGTGGGCATCCCCTTGGTCTCATTACCTATAAGCCTTCCCTTGTAAATGTTGCACACCAAAGGTAAATCCCATATTCACTTCCACTCTACACTTCTAAAGAATGTACCACCTCACAGGAATTCCATACAAATGTTTACTTTCATGTCAAGACACAATCTGACCTTTGCACATGTATGCATTTCAAGCACTGTCACTGAATTAACAAGCACAGTGTAGACAGCACACTTATATGGGTATGTACAAACAATATTATCAGCATATTAAAACTATGACAGACAATCCTAATGCTATGTAACAAAACTCTTTCCAATAAACATCTGCTTATACATCAACAATTTAATAAACTAGCTGAAGAGGTGCAACTATAATTTCTCAATGTATAACTTAAAGTCATGGAAAGTCTTTTTCAAAATAGAAGACGGGATTTGAAAATTGCACATCTACATTAGACAAGTTTGATAATGCAATGAAATACTTCATCACAGTTTTAAAGCTGCAGTGTGTGTGCTGCAAGACTCTGCACTATGTACGACACTTCAAGCATCATCTCCGCTGTATTACACGTAACATATCACTGGTGATCTCTTACAGCACTACCCTTACACATATCGTTCAAAGTGCAAATCTCTTTTGTAAGGCTTGTGAAGCTATCGGTCATGTTCTCCACAGGCTCCACATCTCTTGCTAGCTGCAGCTGTTGCTTGTTTTCAGATAAAGTAAGACTACTGGACAGATTTTCTGAAAGATTTGGCTCCATTAAACCCATGCTCACCAAATCACCAGAATCTAAACTAAACTGCTGCTGACTGTCCAAGTCCAATATATTACCGTCAGTCATAGCGTGGCCCATGTTGTGAGTGACAGCCGTGTTTGGTGTCATTGGAACATTAATCCCCGATAGTTCTAAAACTGGTGCAAGGTTCATAGGCACTGTGGCACTACTGCCTAGTCCATGGGCAATACCCAATGAACCCAGGCTGATATGGTTCATTCCCATCATGCCAGATGCTCCCACAGGTATGCCAGAGTTGTGTTCACTTGCCATGCCCGGCAAGACTGAGGCACTTGGTCCGATCCCAGTGAGCATCATATTAGGAGTTGTGGTGCTCATCCCAGGAGAGTTGTTGAACAAAGTGATTCCTCCTGCTCCAGCATTTAAGTCATTCACTCCATGAATCACGTGACCTAGTCCTGAGCTTGCAGTGTCAGCAGTTAAGTTCCTAGTCACTTTTCCAGCACTCATGAAGTCAGTATGCCTTGCTGGCATATTGTATGTCACAGAAGCCTGCTCATAACCAAGTAATCCAGGACCATGCATACCTTGGTATGGATGTGACAGAGGAGCACCGTAGTCCATTGGCGAAGGGGTACGGCCAGCACTGTGAGGGGAAATGGAAGGTTGAGGGGAAGGACTTGCCATGGCTGTGTATGGTGACCTACTGCCTCCTTGAAACACATATGGTGGGGGAAGCTTTATGTCTGCAAACAATCATAAAAACAGCATTACTGAAAATCCAGACACCCATAATATGAGGCATAACACAATGATACATACCTACGTGCAACACCTCACTAATGATTCAAGTCCATCATAAGCACAAATGACTAATCTGTACAGAAATTAAACACTGGAAAGATGAAATTTGTCTGTAATACATATTTGGGTAGTACTGAGAACTGAGTTGTAAGTATTAAACTCTTCAAATGTAACAGAGTTAAAAAGTGGTGGAAAACAATCATGTAAAACTACTAGTAAATGGAAGAGTAGAGTAATGAGGAAAAGACTCTCACTGAACGGTGAATAAAAGAAAGAGGGAATAAAAAAACATCACCGCAGAGACAAATATATGTAGTAAAATGATGTATACATTTCTTTAATTGCTTTCATCTATGCTGCGAAACTAGAAGAAATTATGAATAAATAATTATCTGTGTTAACACACTGCGGACGGGTGACGCAGATTTGCGTTTTTAACACGGTGAAACTCGGTTCATCTGCACGTTCTCCTTAGTGCCACTCCACAAGGGGGAATGTTTCCAGAGGTATCACACTCTCAAGCACTACTAGGGTTTTTGGTGAGTATTTCCTGAAAATTTCAGTTCACAAAAATAATTAGCGAATTTGTTATAAATTTTTAAAGAAACACAGTATAAAAGTTGATTAACCCTTAGGCTACTAATGCCA
>Ga0268261_10003496_pt1 | contig 11559 bp, 5 predicted proteins | sample TergutNc150P1_FD_190353 | JGI IMG/M metagenome (GOLD analysis project Ga0268261, IMG submission 190353) | Nasutitermes corniger P1 segment gut microbial community from laboratory colony in Florida, USA - Nc150 P1 (SPAdes) (version 2) | ecosystem: Host-associated > Arthropoda: Insects > Digestive... | reverse complement strand
GAAATCGTGGGTTCGAATCCCACCGGGGGCATGGATATTTGTCTGTTGTGAGTGTCGTGTGTTGTCAGGTAGAGGTCTCTGCGACGAGCTGATCACTCGTCCAGAGGAGTCCTACCGACTGTGCTGCTTCGTTGTGTGTGATCTAGAAACATCAAGAATGGGTGCTCCATATATATATGACATTAGTCGCCTAAGGGTTAACTGATTCCAATGACGTGCAGGTTTCACTGTGTAATAAGTCATTCGCACTTATACAGAATAAACTCCAATATATGCTAGGGGGAAGAATAATTTTTTCCAGTGCTTAGTTATGAACAGCGGCACGAAGACGTGCGGGAAATAAATGTATAACTTCACGCATTCTTGGCCTCTGCACGGGATGGTCAGCTTCACCCGTCGGCCGCGCAGTGCCGGGTTGTTTTCAGTAATCTTTCGATATGACCTGGGTGGGATCCAGAGCCGGTCTGGACACTGCGGAGAAGATAGGATTCCTCATTTTTGCAGTATGATGAAGGTTAAGCACATTTATATAGCCTTGCGTACCGTCAACGTAATAAGAAAATCAATTATTTAATTCTTTTATCAAATCTTATATCGACATATAAAACTGTCGTATGACAAACTCTTCTGTCTTATTTTCATAGCACTCCATAAAAGTGTTTACTGAATTCTGGGAGGCAGGCCAAACATGTTTTGTGATTGTAGAGGACTTATTTTTTATATTTAGTAGAAGATTTGCACTCTTTCAACAACCGCTATTGAAAGACTATTGCCTTCTATATGTAGGGCGGGTTCATTGTTCGAATCCTGATCATGAAAGAAGAGGCCAGGTGCCATTACCTCATCCCCAACGAAAAAAAATTCAGTTCTTTTTTGCACAACCTTAAAAAACTTGCGATGATGGGGTGGGGGTAAAAGTGTGGCGGTGTTTCGCAGCACGAGCATAAAGTTGAACCGCAGCGCGTGCGATCAAGGGGGCCAAGGACTGTTTTTTAGGAAGAGGGGAAGCGAAGAGATGGGTGTGTGCTGTGGAGGAAAGGAAGTGTGCTATTTTTTATTCACGAAGTTTTTTTTAATGAGATGAGTTCTACGTCATCTGTCAGTGTCAGACCTCGCATCTCAGAGCTGCAGTACCAAGTCTTCATTCATTTCCTGATTGAACCCCTCTCGTACGTACTTAGCGGTGTCCTAACCACCCAGTATTAAGCAAATTAATCTTACGCTGTTGTTGTGCCGTACCACGGTGTAATTTATAGCACTCAACTTCTCTCCGTTAAAAGAAGCATTTAGCTTAATAACATAGCAGGTTGTCAACTGTTAAAACATCTGAATTTATTTGATAGTTACCTATTTCTAAACGTGAACTGTGAAACACGAATATATTTTTCGTGTTTTCGCGGATTTTTCGTTGTGATTTCGGGATTTAAAGAAGCTTAAGCACCACATTATTAATACACGGGGTATAGAAGGTATGCCTGTAGCGTCACTAATTCTCGATTGGATTAAAAAGTGATCAATGATAGTTTCACTTTGAGGCCGTATTTATTCTTGGAGGAAACCGGCTATGTGTTGGGTACTAAATTCATTTAGCATACTGCAATTTGCTGCTCATTATGACGACAGCAATCACATCTCATCGAAGATTTTATGACCTCCGTACTCAACTCATTGAAATTTATGCGTATCCTCCCTAATCACATATTATTGAATTCTATTTAAGTTACCTACTGTCACTTCTTGGACTCTGTGACATATCACTCTTCTCCACATAAATTCCATATTCACTTGTAATTGACATCTATAACCTTCGCAGTTGGTACGTCCTCGTCAATTTATAAACCAGATCAGATCAACAATTCGAAAGTTTCGAATGTTATTTGTACTGTCAATTGTGGAAAGCGTCTCAGCGACAAAAGTAACAAACACCATATATAAAGCGAGAGTAGTTTTTTTAACGCAAAATGTTCTACGCGTCTGCACCTGGTTTGAAATTTGATTGACATGTCAATAGTTACGTCATAGCAGCCAGGGATTAAAAAGAATTTTGGACATCTGCATAGGTAAATTTTTTCGTAGAATAGAAACCCCACGTAGCACCCCAAATGTCGAGTGTTATGCAAGAATAGACATCATGAGTGAGAAGACAGAACACAATTGCGAGTCAACTTATTGTTACATAGCTTACAAGACAATCTCACTTTTCTTTATTTTCTCACTTCCTTTCTAAATAAAATATGTGTACTTGAGCTTGTGTAAAAGTATATGCACAGGGGGAAAACACGACCGTTAACAAAGCATCATTCTTATAATCGAAATAGTCTGTCAATCAATCGGTCTTTCCACTTGTTAGTAATGTATGGCATTTTTCCCCATAATATATGAATAACTGCCTAACATCTTGAAGAATTTAAAAGGAACATGACTTCTGGCATAGCAGCAGTCTCTTAACATCTATTATGGATGTCAATACTGAGGTCAAATTTAGTGGCTTATTACCGTTGTCGTTTCGTATGTAAATATTGCATGCCTGAATCAGATAGTGTGTGTGTTCTTTGCAGTTTTGGTAAATTTGTCGGTTTATGGAGTATTTGGGTGTAGACACTCATGAATTCGACATGTACAAACAACATCTTCATACTTAGACAAAATCGTAGTGAACAGAGTTGGCATCGCCTTCAATAAAGAAAGGAATTTTATGTACCTTAAGATTTTATTATTTAGAAAACTGAATTAAAAAAAAAAAAGCTTAAACGGATACATGAGAAAACACACCAACTCGTACAAATATTGAAAACATGATGTCAGAGTTTGTATAATGTATTTATTGAATAGTTTATCAAAATATGTTCTTCCTTATGGTTTTTACGTGAAATTTTAATATAATGTTCTTGGTGAAGTTTTTGGATATCTGCTGTCATGCATTCGGGATAGTTAGAGTGTGTGTTGTCGGTTTATCTTCTCTGACAGCACTGAATAAGTAATGCATCTCAGACAGAGACAGTCATTCAAACGGAAACTTTTATTTGCCTCTTATTAGGGGGATTATTGTAACTTTAAAAAAGATCGCGATGTTGGCGGTTAACTACATTCTGAAAACTCAGCCCGAATCACTGGCTTCTGATATATCAGCTCATTCTATCCATTCTTCTTCGCTGTGCCATGCTGAAAAACGATTTTATTCAGTGTCCTGAGTGACATATTTTTGAAACGTTATATTTTGAAATTAATAAAGGAGTTCATATATAAGAAGACTTGAAAACGAAAATGCTATCTTCTCGAGACCCATCAAAATTATTTTGATTTATGATGGCTCTTTGTAAAGACGTGTGTTCAAAACAATACTGCATAGAATACGTGTAACATAATCAGCAGCACTTCAGACAGGATCTCTTTTTCACCTTACAAATGCATCTGTGCTCAAGATCCATTGCCGTATGTGCAAATTGACGGATCTTACAGATACTGGGTCAATGCTGATGAAAATGGAAATCACGTAAGGTGAGAAAGTATTATCGGGACAGAGAAAGAAGGATAGAAGGGGCTAGAAGTCTCCAAGAAATTGTTCCGTAAATTATGGAAAGTCGCGTTAATCAACAGGCATTATGGGACATTTAGCACGTTGCTGAATGAGTCAGGGACTTCTAAGAAATGTGGAGAACACACGTAAATTTTTACATTAACTTTGTAGGTGTACCTCTGAAAGAAACACGAATTTAAGAACTCCACATAATAATGCTGTATCGACAGAAGGAATCAAAAGGCCGTATTCCGACCCGCTTAGACATTGCAACAACGGAACCTAGTGATGTGATGCTACTTTTTATTATCTTCCGGTGTGTATATAAAACCTTGACATCTTTGGTTGTTCCGACTATGGGCCTACTAAAGAACACCGAAAGATATTATTAAAGCTACTCCATAATCTTGCCACCATATAGGGTAGATGCGGCTGTTAAAGTACACCAGTTCTGGATGCGACGCGAATCTTTTTGATTCCTACAGTATTAATTGATTTATTAACGTGTTATTTACTCTACTGACAACAATAGGAATCCTGTCCCTAGAAAAGAACGGAGCTTTTTGCTTGCAGTCCATTCGGTAAGAATTCGCGATAGCAAAACTGTACTCCAACGAGTGGCGGAGAAAATATCACAGAGCAACTAGTCTTATACCTGGAAGGGCAACTGGATATTGTACTTCAGGAGCAAATATTGCGGTATGCACTACTGGATCGTTAATGCTTTATCATACACGTGTGTTTATTTCAGTAGTCACTAGCAGTATATATTTCCTCGGGTTGTATCAACTACCGAAATAGTAGATCACTGCCTTTACACACACACACACACACACACACACACACACACACACACACACACACACACACTAATAGTCTTAAAAGCTGTATGGTTTTGTTTTATTTCATTTCAATACAGTTTGTTGTAAGATGAACATAAACGCACAATCTGTACCACTAGAACGAGTTCAACCCTCCACCTGCCCCTACCTTATACAAACGACCCCTGCCTGAAAGGCCCTTCTCTTGTCGTATGGTCTGGTCGCCAAATTGTGGATTTACTGCGTGTGTCATATGATTTGTAGCGTTCTCTGCCATCAGCACCATTTTATAACGTTATATATAGATCCCACGGTGCTCTCTTTGTTACTGTCGTGAAAGGGAAAATGTGTAAATGTCGTTATCAAAGAATTGCTTTTCCCCAAAAAATGTATCCAAATTCGACTCGGCCATAAAACAACGATTGGACACACCCCAAGTGTAAAATATTTGCATGTTTGGGACACAGTACCTGGACACAGGAAATATCGGGTGCAGCTGCAAAGTGTGTCTACTTCAAAAAACTTGGTTCGTATGTGGGTAAATAAATGAAGAAAAGGGACGGAAGTTTGGTCAGAGAGCTTACATGTAAGGAACGTACAATTACTTTTATTAATATTTAATTCAAAGGAACGAAATATTGCATAGATCCCATCTGTCCACGCTTTCTTTCTTGTGTCATTTATACATCTTGAACGAACTTCCATTACTGGCCAAACATTCGTGCCGGTTCTACATGTTTGAAGCTGAACATTCCAAATTCTAACGTATAAATCATGAGACGTTTCACTGTAAAGCGTAGAGATTTCATACATAATGGCTGAGACCTAAACTCAGAATACACTGAAAATCAAATATGCAAAATTAACTGTTCTATCTAGAAGCCATATAGACAGTACATTCTCAGTCATATATAGTTTACGTTACGGAAGGCTTGACTGTGTGAACGAGAAAAATAAATTACATTAGTAGTTTACTTACTTTAATTACAAGGAACAGAAAGTGGTAATTATAATATTTGCATAGTGGTGCTTAATGGCGTTTAATGGCAAATTTGGTGGATTATTTCGGTTCAAGGAATCACATTTCGCTTTCTTATTTACTGCCGTAGAGATTTCAAGCTTGAATTTTGATTTCGTTCATAGTATATGGATTGATAAAATTTTTCATAATGCTAGCTCTCGCTTTTGTATGTTTGAGTTCTAGTAATTTATAATAATTCTTATTTATAATTACCTTTCCTTTTCCTGGAAAATTCTAGGATTTGTGCAATAAGGAATTTCTTCCTTTGCCGCGGACTGGTACGTAGGGATTTATATGACATCGTTTATTGAAGTGTGCCTTTTGGGCAAGTAGAAAACTTGTGTGTCCCTGAATGTCACTCTGACTCGTATTTTTAAAATCCCTATTTTCAGGAATTTTAATATGACACCGGCCAGTCTTTTGGGTAACATCTACACTAAGATCATTTAGTTTAAGCTTCCAAAAATTGTATATATGAAGCTATAATATTTTAACTTTGCGAATTGTGTTCTTAGCTTGTGATTTGATACACATTACCGTATGACTGAAAGAAACAGGTTATTGAGTTGTGGGCTGAAATTAACTGGCTTGAAGACAGGACCCAAAGAGGACCTTTGTGAACATGAGGATGCAACGTCGGTTTTCTTAAAATCTGGTCATTTTGTTCCGGCTCTAACTCAACCAGCTAAGTTACGGTGAAACATGTTGCCTAAAAGTTAACCACAGAGTTTTATCTAATTGTTGATATTATATGTTGTGTTTTTAGACGGCAATAATAAATACCACTCCGTATTATAAAACGACGGGATGGCTCGCATCAAATTTTTGACCAGCAGAGCCACTCCCAGTTTTTCAAGGTATACTGTCAGTTGTGTACATTGTTCATTGGCTGATGAATGTGTGATATTGGGCGTAGCACAATGGCTAGTGTCACCCGCTACTTAATTTTAAATCAGCTTTTTATCCCCATGACATATTTAGGCCCGTGTGATTCTTACACTGATCAGAGTAAGCACCGTTTGCCAGAGTGAGGTTCGCATGGCAGGGACTGTAAAGAACATTGTTCACTGGAATGTGACGCCATGAATAGTAGCAGTTACCAATGTTTCGGAGGAACTGCGGACTTTTTCTTCAGGGTTGGAAACTCTTATACCCTAAAAATGGAGGCAGTGGTTTCCTCCGAAACGTTGTTAATGGAACGCCTGTCTACACAGCGTCATTTCCTAGAAGACACTGCCATGCAAAGAGCAATTGTTTTCATATACGGTATTAAAATGTTACCATTTGTAATGGAATTGGAAAAGCAGTCTTTCTTGTAATGTCACTCCTTATATTTTTGGTGGAACTGAAATTATCCTCATGCTACAAAGGTTAAACAGACTTTTAAGTTATAACTTATTTTATTTTTTATGTTAAAAAATGACATTAATGAGGCAAACATTCGAGTTATGTGACTTAAACAAGTGAATCCACCCTTAACTGGTCCGGCTTATCAATTTAGAACCCTGTGGTCAATAGGCCCAGACGGAAGTGACTGGTCGTAGCGTGAAATTCAGAAAGCAAATTTAAATTGGATAGGCCCACTGCAATCTGAACTCTAAATTTATGTCTGAAAATAAGTGTTTGCTTAATCGTCCAGTTGTAGCGTGTTTCACTGCTTTATATCCTGGTGACGTCTCTTCCTTTCCTATTTCTTAATTAAGTTTCGACTATCCTGAAACACTCGAGAATTAGTAGTGTTAGATGACGCTGGATCTGTGATGATTGTGATACAGTAGTTGCGACGGTCTTTTGTTGAGCCAAAGGAGGAGCTTCGGGTGCAATTCCGTCTGGTAACGTAATTAGTCTCCTTTCGGTACGGGGTATGGGGTTGAAAGGGGAAAGTTATGGTGAGGGTGAAAACTGGGTTTTTATATATGAAATCCGTGGGGTGAGCTCTTATAGAGGTAGGGGTGTGCTTCATTTTTTCTACTGATCAGATCTTAAGGCGGGGGAGGGTTGAGATGGGAGACGGACCTAGAGTGCAAATCCCTGTAGATAAAAAAAATATCCACCCCTAACTTAGGGGTACCGAGTTGAACGAGTGAGTCATACGAACTTTTTTCTATCTTTAGCCTATGTGTATTTCTTTTTCACAGCCGGTGATAGTCTCATCATTCGTCTGTTGTTAAAACGTTACAAGAATATTACTTTCTTATATGCATTATGATAAAACAGACGGTTCCAAAACCTGGCAGAGGTAGTGAAGAACAAGGTCGAGAACTGAGTTCCTGGATTCGATTTGTTACTAAGTCGATTAAGAATGTAGAGAGCACCTCATGATAACTTGGATATTCCGCAGTACAAATTATTGCTTAATTTTGTGGATGTTTTTGTTTCCATTACCAATTGTTATTAATGTGAGAACAGTTTCATTACTTCTGTTGTGTAGTGTCGTCTCACTTCCGCTTGTCATTTGCATGTCGAAATTTTAATGTATCAGGTCCTTTGGGAGAGGCTAGCCCTTAAACCGATATCGCTAATTTTAAGAGACTGTTTTAAAATGCCTGATGGAGAACATGAGCTTTGGCCAGAACAGAATGGGAACCTGTCGTGAGGGAAACCAAAACCAAACTTAAGGGCAGTCGTGCTCAAGAAAAAGAAGAAGATTTTAAAACACCGAAAGAAGTATTGTGTCATTTTCTTTGTAGTAAACGAGTAATGATTTGTGATTGATTTATTAATTCTTGTATTACTTTTGGGAGGTTTTATGTCTGCTTAACCCACCTTATACAAGACAAGTCTTACAAATTTTGAATCCTCATGTCAAGACTGTTTTTTCTGTACAATAGCATAACCGAATAATATATAATTATTTGCGTACATAGCTGCGGAAACATTTTTTTTCTAACCGAACTCGTTTGTACTGTGGAAATGTTTAAGAACATTTGTTATTTCAGAAAACATACTTGTTCATAAGAATATTAGATAGACAGTGCTTTGTTTTTTGTTTGTGAGCTCGGACTCAGTCGAAAACAGGTGGAGCTCCTGTCTTCAAATCAGGCTGACACATGACGCCTAAATTCGCTTGGTGGTTGCGCTCTCCAAAATACTGACTGTATAAATAATTGCTGAATTGAAATTTGGGAACACGTGCTTCTCTACAGCAAGAAGAGCTTGAGTAGTTCCTGCCAGTAAGTGAAACCGAGAGCGTATAGTCTCCGATCTTTTCAGAGAAAGGCTGAAACCGAAATGTTCCTACGTGGTGCTTAGTTGGTTGAGAGTGTGGTCTGCAATGCACTCATACAATCTCTTACTGAATTGTTTATAGGGATAAACTGAGATCACATGCATGAACTGAGCTCTTGAAACGGTTTAAAGGGGTTTCCAAATTTCCTGGAAAGGAAGACCTTCTGAAATGTGACACCGCCTATTTTGAGACGTGGATACCCATTATAATTCTGACACTCAACGCGGTGAGAATTTTGTGGCTCTCTTTTTGAAAATTATTTTCTATTTTAAGCTTCCATTTGTAAAATGCACTATGGGTAAATAAACAGGGTTGTGTGTGAAGTTGCCCCATTACATTATTTTGTAAACGATATGAATAATTTGGAAGAGTGGATGTATAGATTTATTTATAATCTTGGCACTGTCCGTTGACTAGAAGACCGAATGAAAACCAGAACTAGCTGCATCAGTGGCGAAGTAAAGAGTGTCTTCTGGGATTCAAACCCCGTCCTCAAGCCCTTAGAGTGGCCACTATAGTGACTGAGCTGTCCCGGTATCTATCAGATTTCCTCTTCGTCCCACGCGTTAAATGCCAATCGCATGATATGGGTCCTCTTACACTTCATGCATAAGAAGTTGCAACTTATCTTTCGCTAAAAAAAAATTCGCCTATCGATTTTATGCATTCATTTTGGGAAGAAAACAGAAGAAATTAAAAGAAAACAAGTATGACATGGTGAACAGTTCCCATGGCCAGACACTCCACTTCCTCAAGTACGTTACAACAACCGTCTGTACGTCTTATCTACCAGGCATGGAAGCTGTAGTAGTTTCCATTACAGTCCTGTTTAATTACTCGCTATATACATTTTTTGTAGCGCATAAAAAATCTCGTGGGTCTAGCGCACAAGCTAAGACCCCAAGGGGAAAGTAAAAAAGGGGAAAGGAAAGATAAAAAACATTGGCTTGAAGAACGAGGGAGTCCCTAAATTAATTTGCCTGCACTAAACAATGCAAGGGCGTCCGTTCCACGCATTCGCTAATGGAAGTCGTTTGAAAAAATTGCCTTTTTTTTGCTATCTCATTTTATTATTCATGTGGTTATCTTTCATCCCTTATTTTTCCTTTCCACCCTTTCTTACTATCACCCCTCACAGCTTTTTATGCAGTGTTTTTTTTATATCTGAAACGTATAGAATTTTGTCTTTGAAAGAAGTTACTTTTTCTTTTTAACGGATCATACTCATCACCGTTCTTCTAACTCACAAAAAAGAAATTTTAAAAATTTAAAACTGCGGAGTACTACATTAGATTACTTGCCACTCTACGACAGTGACGCACATTTTCATTACTTTAATCATCTTTAGATTCTAATGAAAATAACTAAAAACTCCTTTACGCAGCACCTGGGATTAATCAATGTAGCATGGCGCAAAATCAAAATCACCCCATCTTACAACGCATTGCGGGTAAGTGGTTGGCATACCTGCTTCTTTATTAGGAGATCCTAGGTTTGAATTTGGTATTTTAACTGCAAGGCTGTACAAAAGAAATTTCGATATAGCAAGCCGTCATCCCTTCCTGTCGGATGCCCCAGAGCGAAGCGCCACCGTCAGTAGTAGACAAAAGCAAATGTAACACAGGGATGTACAGATTTTCAAAAACCTAGGAACCACCACAAAATTCTAGCGGCCAGAACGGTGAGGTGAAAAAAGTTCCATAAGGAGGACCCACAATATTAGGCGCTACCATAGTAAATTCAGTCGCCCAATCAACTTTGCGTCAGGGGTTTGTGCACGCCTGATGTAACAGAAGAATGAAAAGTCTGTTGTGTCTAAAAGATATACTGTACTGCCAGATATTAATGTTTATATCCTGTCTTGTAAAGACAGGATATATAAAGCTGACCACTTTCTCTACCTCGTGCCTAGGTTAAGAATGCGTGGAACCATACATTGAGTCTCCATCAGACCTAATAACGTGGGTTTAATAAAAAGAATTTTACCTCACAGTCAATTGTATCAACGAATATTAGGACGACCAAATGCAGAAGAATAAATTGGGTGGGACATGTAACACGCATCGTCGAGATCATAAGTGCGTATTTTAATGGGAAACCTAGAAAGACTTGGGTGTAGTTTGTAGGCCAATATCAAAATTTTTAGAGGTTTCAAGGTGCTTAAGGTGACTGATTTTCAGTTCATATTTTTGACGGGTTTTACATCTTACAGTAAATGTTCTATCCGATATTTCTCAGAAACGGAACAAATGCTTATTACGCGGTACAAAAACCAAATAATACCAATATTTCAATCAAAATGGATATTACGAAAGAGGCTGTCAGGGTAATGAGGGCTTTTTCTCGATCGTGATATAGATTAATGTGAGGCTGTCGAGAACATGAAAATAAACATTCAGAATTTGTTACATAGGTGGACTTGCTGAGCGACTATAAGCTTCTCAAGGACTGTGGTCCTTGGAGTAATATTAGAGGGTTCTTTCTTGTTTACAACATTTCGATAATACTGTTTCAACATCAGAATGTCCTAGTCGGAAAATCTTTGTCTGTGATTCAAAAACACTCTAGTGCAGGAGTGAAAAATTCCGCGACAGGTCACCCGGGCTAATAATTTTGCACATTTGCCCCTAAATTTTTTATTGTGACGCCTCATAATTTTTTGACCTCTGTATAGCAAATGTTCAGAAACGTTTTTAAAAATTTGCACGCCTGCTGTAACGCTAAAATTTTTGTGATGAATTGTGATGAAGATTGCGTGGCCTCTGATTTCAAATACTGTCCTGGAATATGTGTGAATGGACTGTATTGAGGTGTTTTTGGCAGATACTGTACGGAAATCGTTTAAAAGGTTTGTAGTTATTGTAGTTGTGGTTTTATTTTAACCCTTAGGAGCCTAACGTTGTATATATATATGGAGCACCTATTCTTGATGTTTCTAGATCACACACAACGACGCAGCACAGTCGGTAGG